>Ga0302118_10000335_pt1 | contig 21775 bp, 13 predicted proteins | sample AG5_331_MG_FD_203126 | JGI IMG/M metagenome (GOLD analysis project Ga0302118, IMG submission 203126) | Marine microbial communities from Western Arctic Ocean, Canada - AG5_33.1 | ecosystem: Environmental > Aquatic > Marine > Oceanic | place: Canada: Western Arctic Ocean | collected 2017-10-01 | reverse complement strand
TAGACAAGAGTATCCTGATTTGTATGAAACGGTTGAAACCGTTGCTCATTTGCAAAGTGAACGGCAAGTAAGTGAACTTCAAGGACAGTTATCTGCAATACAACAACGTGAGGCAGATATAATGCGCCGAGAAGCCGAAACTAGCTTGCGAGATCGTCACCCCGATTTTGAAAATATACGAGGTGACGAGGGCTTTCATACTTGGGCAAAGGAACAGCCGGATGAAATACAAGACTGGGTATATAAAAACCCTAATAATATTGAATTAGCTTCTAAGGCTATTGATCTTTATAAAATGGAAAATGGTGTACAACCTCCTCAATCTCGAAGACAATCACAACGGTCTAAAGAAGGCTCGGCAGCAGATTTAGTTTCGACTAAAACTACAACTGTAGATACTGCACAAGGGTCTAAAATTTGGACTGAACGGGAGATTGCTGCGATGTCTTTAGACGAGTTTGATGCCCATGAAAATGAGATTAATCAAGCACTGACTGAAGGCAGAGTAGTCAAATCATAATTTTTTGTCTAATTTGGAGTAAATAAATATGGCATATAATCAAAGTGACCAATACTTTGAGCCTAGTACAGATACTGACGCTAACTTTGCGAACTCCGTAAGTACTCAGACGAATTCGTTTTTCTTGCCAGCCGTCTATTCTAAGAAAGTTCTAAACTTCTTTAGGAAGGCGTCTGTAATTGAAGCCATTACTAATACTGATTATGCTGGTGAAATTACAGCCTTTGGCGATTCTGTAAAGATCGTTAAAGAGCCTACCATCACCGTATATCAATACGAACGTGGTGCAGATGTAACGCAATCGAAACTGACTGATGCTGAAGTAACGCTGATTGTAGATACGGCTAACGCCTTTAAGTTCAAGGTTGATGATATTGAAGCCTCAATGTCTCATGTGAACTGGCGTGAAGCTGCCTCATCTTCGGCTGCATATGCATTGCGAGATGCATTTGACGAAGGTGTTCTTGCAACGATGTTCAGCGGTGTAGCTGCTTCCAGCCCTAATCATATTTTAGGTTCTGATAGTGCTACTGATCTTGCGGCTGGTACGTTTGATGGCACAGGTAATCTTGACATTGGTTTTGGTTCGTCAGAACATGACCCTATAGATGTTTTAGCACATATGGCCCGTCTTTTAGACGACCAGAATGTTCCTGAAGAAGGTCGCTGGTTCGCAGCCGCACCTGAATTCTATGAGGTTCTATCTGGGACTGCATCCAAACTATTGTCTGTTGACTACAACGCTGGTCAAGGTTCAATAAGAAATGGTCTAGTAACTTCTGGTAAGTTGCGTGGATTTAGTATGTACAAAACGAATAACATTGCGGCAACGTCTAACGCTGCTGGTAAATGTATCGCTGGACATATCAGTTCAACTGCAACGGCTCAGACAATTACGAGTACTGAAGTAATGCGTGATCCTAGTTCCTTTGGCGATATAGTACGAGGGCTTCATGTATTTGGAGCTAAAGTACTTCGTGACGAAGCACTGGTATCTGCATTCTATGGTATCGACTAGTAATTGAGAAGAGGAGGGGGGGTCGGATTCGGCTCCCTTTTTTCTTTTTTTTCATTTCAACAATTAAATAAAGGAAAAAAAGTATGTCTATAGTAAATATCAGAGATACGGGCCGCAACTCAGCGAGAACCAGCGATGTTCGGGAACTTGCGACGAAGGTTCAGAAGCCCTCAGATACAGAGGCAATTACAGCGGCAAATACTATTACGGCTGCTGAGTCTGGTACTCGTTTTGTGATGAACACAGCGACTGCTAGAATCCAAACTCTACCAACGCCTGCGGCTGGGCTTGAGTATTGGTTCTATGTCGGTGCTACTGAACCTACAGGTTCTCATACTATTGTGACAGCTTCAAGCGCAAACATTATTGTAGGTAATGTTTCTTCACCTGAAGATGCAGCAGGAAATGTTGCTACTGTTACAGATGCCGATACAATTTCGTTAATAGCTAGTAAGGCTGTTCATGGCGATTATGTTCATGTGTGGTCGGACGGAACGAACTGGTATCTTGATGGCGCATGTAAAGTACAAGACGGTATTACGACGACGCAAGCGAGCTAATAGATGGCTCAATTAGGCTCTGATGAAAAACCTGTAATGTTTAGAAAAGCGATTGTTAGTAAGAATAGTCGCTTCAGGAAGAACTTTGATAAAAAAAAGTATGATAAAAACTATGATCGTATTTTTAATAAAGAAAAGGCTTATTCCGAAGCTATGCAACAAGAGGACTTAGAACCTATTAATGATATGCTAGCCATCCCAACGAAGGCTGGGTGGTAAATAACAACACGTATAACGATAGAAGGTAATAAATGGCAACATTTCTTAATTTAACGAATGAGTTATTAAGAGAATTGAATGAGGTTATATTAACTTCTTCAAACTTTAGTAGTGCTGTTGGTGTACAGCAACATGCTAAGGATTCGGTTAATCGTGCTTATTTAGATATTGTAAATGAAGAACCTCAGTGGCCCTTCTTAGCTACGGCTGAGAGCGGGGCTACTGATCCTATGTATGGTAATGCTTATATAGAAACGGTTGCAGGAACTCGATGGTATGAACTGAAGCCCACAAGTTCTAGTATTACAACCGATTATGGTTCAGTAGACTGGGATAACTTCATGCTAACTACTGTGGGGGTAAGTAATGAGGCCGCTCCTTATACAATAAAAAATCTTAAGTATACGACTACAGAAGAATGGAAGGATTACCTACGGATCTCTGAAAATCAAGATGATGCTAATACGACACAATACGGTGTTCCGAGTCGAGTTATTCGTAGTCCTGATGCTAGAAATTTTGGATTAAGCCCGATACCTGATCAAGTTTATAGGATCTGGTTCTTTGCTTGGGATCTTCCAACAGAGCTAGCTGCTCACGGAGATACTATAGTATTTCCTGATATTTATAGAACAGTTCTTTCAGCTAGAGCAAGATACTATATATGGCAGTTTAAGGATAACCCTCAAGCGGCTGCATTCGCCTTAGATGACTATAAAAAAGGCATTCGTATGATGCGGTCTACTCTACTTGAACCGACACCAAGTTATTTTAAAGACGATAGAATAGGCTTTATTTAACGTGGCAGCCACACAACCGTTTGGTCTTTCTTGTAAAGGAGGTTTAAATACAAACCTCAATCAACTTGCAATGCTTGGGCAGCCTGGACTCGCTACAAAGTTAAAAAACTTTGAAGTCGATCCTGATGGTGGTTATAGGCGTATCAGTGGCTTCTCGCAGTTCGGAGATGGCACAAGACCTAACAGTAGTAATGATATCTTAGGGCTTCATGTTTATGCTGATGGCGTTATTGCTTGTTCAGGAACAAACGCTTATTTCAGTCAAGATGGAGATAGCTGGCTACAAATAAATAAAGCTAGTGTTGCTGCTGGCGGAGATGACTATACTGCCTTTACAGGACGTAGTGCGGCAGCAAGAACTTCACAAGACTTAGCGACCTTCACAACCTACGAAGGTAATACAGACTATGGCGAAGTTATTATTACAGACAGGGGTTCGGGTGTTAAGCCGATGTACTTTAAGATGACAGGCACAGGAAGTGCGTTATCAAGCAGGACTTATTTCTGTAAAGAGATTACGGTAAGCAGCACTGAGTATCCTAAGTTTTGTGTAATACACGATAAACATTTAGTAGTCGCTGGAGCAGCAACATCACCTAATACTGTTTATTACAGCGGTACAAGTGATATAGATGATTTTACGAGTACAGGTTCTGGTAGTATTCTTTTAGATGATAAAGTGGTAGGCATAAAGAGCTTCCGTGAGGACTTAATTATCTTTTGTGCTAACTCGATTTATAAATTACAGAATATAAATAATTCTAGTACTATTGTAGTTACGCCTATCACAGAGAATGTAGGTTGTCTCGATGGTAATAGTATTCAGGAGATTGGTGGTGATCTAGTCTTTTTGAGTCCTGATGGCATCCGTACAGTTGCTGGTACAGCACGTATTGGTGACGTTGAGTTAGGTTCTGTTAGTAGACAAATACAGTCTGTTATTGGAACTTTAGCTGCTTCGATAAACACATTTAGAGTGAGTAGTACAGTATTAAGAAGCAAATCGCAATATCGTTTATTTTATTCAGCAGCGGGAGCGACTTCTTCAACATCAAAAGGAATTATAGGCACTATTACTCCCGAAGGGTTTGAGTGGTCAGAAACATTAGGAATACAGGCTCATGGGTTAGTAGCTGGTTTTAATAAGGATGGTGTAGAAAAAACATATCATGGGGATAAAGATGGTTATATTTATGTACATGATGATGGTGACATATTCACACCAGCAGGAGTAGACACTAATATTGCAGCAGAATATCAAACGCCAAACTTTGATTTTGGGGATATAGGAACAAGAAAGACTTTATTCTATATAAGAATATCTATGTCCCCAGAAGGGGACACATCACCGACACTACGAGTTCGTTATGACTATGAAGATAATAATATACCCCAACCAGAAAATTCTACAATAGATGTACCATTACCTGCAATATTTGGTAATTCAGACAGTACTTTTGGATCAGCAACCTTTGGAGCTAGTAATGACCCAATGGTCAGACATGCTGTACAAGGAAGTGGGCATACATGTAGCTTTAAAATCTTTAGTGACGATCAAAAAGCACCCTATGCAATTAATGGTTTTTATGTAGATTATGCACCGTCAGGCAGGAGATAAATAAATGACGCAGACCTATACACGACAGAGTTCTTTAGCAGATGGGGATACAATCACAGCGGCTCTATTTAATGACGAATACAACCAATTAGTTAATGCTTTCACGTACTCGGCTACTTCGTCCTCGACAGGGCATCAGCACGACGGTACGGCGGCGGAGGGCGGCAATGTTCATACGATTGGTGATTTAGATTTCCTTAATAAGATAGTTGCAGATAGTACTAATAATCGTTGGGGAGTCTTTGTAGAAGTCTCTAGTGCCGCCGTAGAACAATTAAGAATTTCTGATGGTGTTATATCCCCCGTAACAGATAATGATATAGATTTAGGCACAAGCTCTCTAGAGTTTAAAGACCTCTTTATAGATGGGACTGCACACATTGATACACTTGACGTAGATGTAAACGGCACAGTAGCAGGAACCTTTGGAGTTACTGGAGCTACTACACTATCTAGTACTCTAGCAGTCACAGGAGCTGTTACAGGTTCAAGTACAGTACAAGGTACTACAATTACAGCAACCACAGCCTTTGTTCCAGATGCTTCCGATGGAGCAGCACTAGGAACAAGCTCATTAGAATTTAGTGATTTATTCCTTGCAGATGGTGCAGTAATAAACTTTGGTGATGACCAAGACGTTTCTCTTACACACGTAGCTGACACAGGATTACTTCTTTCAAGTACTGACCAACTTCAGTTTGGTGATTCAGGTACTTATATTTATCAATCAGCAGATGGTGTCTTAGACTTAGTATCAGATACAGAGATTGAGATCAACGCTACTACTATTGATATAAATGGTAACGTAGATGTATCAGGTACACTAACTGTAGCAGGCGCTGTAGACTTTGGAGATGCTGCACTAAGTAACGTAGGTGCTGTACAATTAGATAGTATAGCAGGTGACGGAGATACTAATACAAGCATTACATTCTCAGGCTCTGATGTCATTACTATAGCTACAGGCGGTTCTGGTAGATTGACAATAGGTGACGGAGCATTATCTCCTGTCACAAATAATCAAATAGATTTAGGTACAAGTTCTTTAGAATTTAAAGATGCGTTTTTTGACGGAACTGTGACAGCAGATGCGTTTGCAGGGCCTTTAACAGGTAATGTTACAGGGAACGCTTCGGGTACAGCTTTGACTGTAACACAAGCAGCACAAACAGCTATTACAAGTGTAGGTACACTAACAGCTTTAACAGTTGATGATGTAGCTATAAACGGTAAAGTCATTACGATGACTGGTGATACTAGTGATACTACAGTAATTACAGCAGGTACAAATGGAACATTAAGTATAGTAACAACTGACGCAGCAGCCGCAGCCGCTAATATTCAAATAACAGCAGACGGTACAGTAGATATTGATTCAGCAGGAGTATTAACTCTAGACTCTGGGGCAGCAATTAATATTGAGCCAGCCGCAGGATCAGCAATTCTATTAGATGGTACGATCAGCGTAGATGCAGGAGTAGTCACGGGTGCAACAAGTATCACATCTACGGCCTTTGTAGGAGCTTTAACAGGTAATGTTACAGGTAATGCTAGTGGCACAGCAGCCACAGTAACAACTGCAGCACAATCAAATATTACAAGTCTTGGAACTCTTACAGCCTTAACAGTAGATAATCTTGGTGTCAATGGTAATACTATTACAGCAAACTCTGGTGCTTTAAATCTTACACCTGCAAGTGGTTCTGCTATCGTTTTAGATGGAACAATCAATGTAGACGCAGGAGTAGTAACAGGTGCAACAAGCGTTACATCAACAGCGTTTGTTGGTGGCTTAACAGGTAATGTTACAGGTAATGCTAGTGGCACAGCAGCCACAGTAACAACCGCTGCTCAAACTAACATTACTAGCCTTGGAACCTTGACAACTCTTACTGTTGATAATGTTATTATTAATGGAACAACTATTGGACACACAGGAGATACAGATTTAATAACAGTAGCTTCAGGAATAGCTACAGTAGCCGGTGAAGTCTCAATGACTACACTGGACATAGGTGGAACAAATGTTACATCTACTGCTGCTGAGTTAAATATCTTAGATGGTGTTACTAGTACTGCTGCCGAGCTTAATGCCTTAGACGGTATTACTGCGGTAGTCGGAGAGCTTAATGCTCTTGACATAGGCAGTACAGCAGTTGGTACGGCAGTGGCTTCTAAAGCAGTTATACTAGATTCTAATAAAGATTATACAGGTGTTAGAAATTTAACAATCTCGGGAGAGTTAGATGCAGCTACACTAGACATTTCAGGTGCAATAGATGTTGCAGGAACAGCTAACCTCGACGTTGTAGACATTGATGGCGCTGTGGATATGGCTAGTACCCTTGCAGTTGCAGGCGTGTTAACAGGCGCTTCTCTTGATATCAGTGGAGACATCGACATTGATGGCACCGCCAACCTAGACATCGTAGACGTGGACGGCGCTGTAAACTTTGCAGCAGACGTAACGTATGCAGATGGTTCAGACATCATCACGGCTTCCGCAGGAACCTCAAACTTCAGAGCAGGCGTCAACGCAGGTAATAGCATTGAGTCTGGCGGAAATTACAATGTGGTTGTGGGCGATGAAGCAGGTACGGCGATTACTACGGGGGATAGGAATGCTGCGGTCGGATATCAGGCGCTAGATGCTACCGATACAGGCAGCCATAACGTGGCTGTGGGTTATCAGGCAGCAACTGCCAATTCAAGCGGTGCCGCACTGATCGCCATCGGAGACAATGCACTAGCAGCAAATACCACGGCGAATTACAACGTGGCGGTTGGAAATGCCGCTCTAAAGACCAATACGACCGGCGCGAACTGCGTAGCCGTAGGGGCAGATTCTCTGGATGCAAACACCACGGGAAGTAACAACACGGCAATAGGCACTGCTGCGCTTTCAACAAATCAAACTGGGGCATTTAATGTAGCCGCAGGAACGTATGCTTTACAAGTTAGTACCGCGGCTAATAACGTGGGAATTGGTTATTCCGCAGGATTGGCAGTATCAACAGGCGCTCAAAACACTATTATTGGCACTGTTTGTCACGATAACCTGACAACGGGGTCGTATTGTATAGCCTTGGGGTATAACAATGGGCCAAGTGCTGTTGATGTAGATCAAGAAATCGTTATCGGCAATAGCATCACCGGAGCTGGCACAAATACGGTAAGGATTGGAACGAGCAGCGGCGGAACAGCTACTCTTGGCTTAGATGGTTCAGACACATCATGGGCAGCAGCTTCAGATTCAAGACTTAAAAAGGATGTAGCTGATTCCACTGTCGGTTTATCGTTTTTGAATGATTTGCGACCAATTACGTTCAAATGGCAACATAAGAACGCAGTAGCCGAAGACCTCCCACAGTACGATGCTGATTCTTCAGACCCGATTTTTGGCGAAGGCAAGGCTCATCACGGCTTTATAGCCCAAGAGGTTAAGGCCGTTATTGACGACCATTCTGACGTTCTTGATGGCAACAATATCTGGCATGAAGACCCTGACGGCACACAGCAATTGTCGCAGGGTAATTTAGTGCCGATGCTGGTACGAGCAATCCAAGAACTTTCTGCACAAGTGGAAGAATTAAAAGCCAATCCTAGATGCAAATGTAACGGAGAATAGACACATGGCACAAACAGTAACAGAAGTGCTAACAGCGGCTACCGATTCGGTGACGCTGATTACGGACATCAACAGCAACGGCAGTTCCTCCGATCATGTTCAGGCGGGAGCAACCCAAGCTGAAATCAACGAGCAGGTTCAGCGAAATGTAGATCATCTGTCTATTATTTTGCTCTATGCCCCGGTTGATTCAGATGACGATACGCCCGATGTAGCAGGCTCGCCTGTAAGCAAGACCAGCTACACGGCAGCCATAACGAGGGGCAACGCTTACGTCGCAGCGAATCCTTAATGGGCGATAAGGTAAGAGAAAGCCAGACTAGAGAAAGGGCAGCAGGTATCCTCCTTGCACCATTTCATCCTAACATTAACATATTATCGGAGCACAGAAAAGCATGTCAATAGAAACCGAAGCAACAAAACCTCTAGTGGATGCAATAGCTGTGACGGCAACGGCTTCAACCCTGTTTGGCTGGCTCCCACCGACAGTAGCTCTTCTTACACTATTGTGGACATTAATTAGAATTTATGAGACTGCAACAGTTCAGAAGCTTGTAAAAAAATATAAGGGGCGTATATATAATGCCAAAAATGTATGACGAAGGCTTTCCGTATCCAAAGAGTGGGGTACAGCCTAACAATAGTGATAAACTAAATCCTCCTAATGGGGGGCCAGCAAATATTCCAGGTGGAGTAAACGATATTTATCTGCCTGAAGTTTCAAAAGTAGCTAATACAGATATATATTTGAAACAGAACCAAAGGGTTCCTGGTGGGGCAAACGATATTTATTTGCCAGATAATAAAGCTCTCTAATTATTAGGAAATAGAACCGATGAGTAAGAAACGCAGCAGTCGCAATACTAAAAGCGTCAAGAGATCTCTAGAGCGTAAAAGAGTAAGAGCCGCAGAAGGAGACTATGTTACTGAAAGACATTACTCGCCAACTCCGTGGGGTTCCCCAGACGCCCCCATTTATGACGGTTTGGGGCCGCCTGTGCCTGCGCCGGAACTCGTTACCCAAGCGGATCGCGACCTCCTAGCAGAGCAGGCCAAAGCAGCAGCAGAGCAGGCGAAAAAGGACGAAGACGAAAGGCTTCGATTGAAAGCGATAGCAGACGCCGAAGCAAAAAAGATAGCAGACGCCGAAGCACAAGCTTTGCTGGATGTAAATAAAGAAGGTGCGCCCCGTACACTACAGCCTAAAATGCCTCCTGGTCGCGTACCTGAAATAGAGGCAGCGAAGGCCGGTAAAATTCCTACCGTTATACCAGAAGGCTTTTCTACTACACCACCGGGAGGAGACGGTGTATATACAGCAGTACCCCCTAAAGAGGGCATGATATATGTTTATGGCCCCAATGGAGAACGTATAGAGATTCCTGAAGGTGGCGGCGATGATCCTTCATTCCAAACACAAGAAAAAGGGGAGTTGGGTAAGAGAATAGAACAACTAGACGATTATAAAGATATAAGTCCTCCTCCAGGTGTATCTCCTGAAATAATGGCTGTAGCAACAGGAAAGCTACAAAAAGCTTTTGCTGATGGCAGGATACCGCCAGCAGGCTACCCCGCAGCCTTAGCTAGAGAGCTTATAGCCCTTGAGCCTGCTATTGGTGACAAGCCAGAAGCGGCTATCGTAGACGAGATAAGGGAGCTTACTGAGCAAGCAAGAGCAGCTAAACGTGATCCTGTACAAGAAGAAGCAGCTCGCATGGAGGCTGCCAAGCGCCCTGAAGCAAAAGATTATGCGACGGGAGCTACGACAGACGAAAGATTTACGGTTACTGAGCCAGATGACCCTGATGCACACACACGCACAGGCCAGACTATTGGGCCAGAGGAATTAGCAAGGCTTCGTGAGATCGCTAAGGGGCGTGGTGTCCCGATTGAGGGTTTACCAGAATATAAAAAGGCGGCTGCTCGTGTAGCTCAAACAGGTATAGAAGCCCAGAAAGAGTACGTTCCTAGACTTGGTGAAGCTCCTTCAGAAACTGAAGCTAGAGCAAAAACCTACGGAGCTGATTACACTCCTCAAGGTGGTACTACTGAAATAGATGCTATCCCTGCTTATGCTAAGGCCGCAGCAAGAGAAGCACAGGTAGGTCCAGCAGCACAACGTATAGCAACAGAACTCGGTAGTGCTCCTTCAGCGGACTTAGAAGGCCGTGAAGCTATTACAGGCACTGCACCACAAGGAGATGCTGCACAGATAGGTGGTATTCCTACATTTGAAGCTGCATCTCGTAACGCTGTTACAGGTGAAGATCGTATAGTGGCTGCCGCAGACATGCTGGCTGTTGTTGCTGACATACCTGAAGACGTTACTGCTGCAATCTCTGAATACCCTGCAACTGTACAGGCTCAGATAGATGAAGGCGCTGATCCACAAGTAACAGCGGCAGTAGCAGCTTTACCGCAAGAAGCTCTTGTTTCTGTACAGATGGAGAACCTTTTAGCCGGTATGGAAGAGGGTAATACTCCTGCGTGGGCTAGACCAGCAGTAGCAGCCATAGAGCAGCAGATGGCTCAGAGAGGCTTATCAGTCTCTACAGTAGGCCGTGACGCTTTGTTTAATGCTATTATTCAAAGTGCTCTGCCGATGGCTCAAAGCAATGCACAGGCCCTACAGCAGCGAGCACAGCAAAACCTTAGTAACGAGCAACAGGCTAACTTAGCATCTGCTCAGAATACTATGACTGTACGTATGCAGAACCTTGCTAATCGTCAGACTGCTGCTTCTCAAACGGCTTCTATGGCTCAAGAGATTAAAGTACAGCAAGGCTCTTTTAGCCAACAAGCTACTATTACTACAGCTCAACAAAAACAACAATCTGAGATAGCTACTTTTCAAGCTTCTCAACAGAAAGCACAGCAGGAGTCTGCACAGCGTCAGCAAGCTGCTATAGCTGAATTAAGCACTAACGCTCAGATGGACTTAGCAAACTTGAAAGCTATGAATGCTGCTGGTGCTGATACCATGAATGCAGAGCAGCAAGGGCGTTTAACTAAGTATAATGCTCAAATTGCTAAAGTTATGCGCCAAGCAGATTTAAATCAGGATATGGAAAAGGCTAACCTTCCTCCTGCTTTACAGGTTGAAATGCAACGTGTGTCTGAAATGAATGCGGCCTCTAAAGATACAATGACCGCAGAAAATCAAGAACGCTTAGTAGAGCTTCAAACCCTTATAGACTTCCGAAAAACTGATGCACAGTTTGCTCAACAGATGGATATGGCTAATATGTCCAACGAACAGCAGATGGAACTTGCTATGTTGCAAGACAGATCAGCTACAGATTCTGCAAACTTTACAGCAGACAATCAGTTCAGGATGCAAGAGCTTAATCAAAAAGTAGCTAGATCAGTGCGCCAAGCTGAACTTGATCAACGTATGGAAGAAGTGAATCTTGATTCTAAATTAAGAGTAGAACTATCTGAACTGTCTGAAAGGAATACCACTTCTCGTGCTAACATGACAGCAGATCAACAAATGAGATTAGCAAATCTTAATGTTCTTGTAGATTTCCGTAAAACTAATGCGGCGATGGCGCAGAATATGGACATGGCTAATTTAGGTAATGAGCAACAAATGGAACTCGCAGAACTTTCAGAGAGAGCAGCCACCGATGCTGCTAACTTTACTGAAGATAATAGATTCCGTATGCAGGATCTTAATACGGAAGTTCAAGTTATGTCTCAAAATCAAGCACTTCTGCAACAAGCAGATCTGGCTAATCTGAGCATGGAAGAAAAGGTAAGTTTAGCCAATCTTCATTCTAAAAATCAAGCCGACTCAGAAAGTATGTCGGCTGAGAATGTTGTAGAGCTTCAAGTTTATGAAAAGAAAATGCAGGCAGGACAAGTAAATGCACAGCTCGCGCAACAGATGGGGCTTGCTAACCTAAGTAACGAGCAAGCAGCCGCAATGTTTAATGCACAGATTGATGCTAATCTAGATATTAAACAGTTTGACGCTAATCAGCAAGCTCAATTAGCTAATAGTCAGTTTATGCAAAGCATGACCGTAACGGACTTTAACGCAAGACAAACAGCAGCTATGCAGAACGCTACGGCTATGGCGAACCTTGATTTGTCAGCGGTAGATCAAAGAACCAAGTTATCTATTACTAACGCTAATAATTTCTTACAAATGGATATGGCTAATCTAAGTAATGAGCAGCAGGGCAAGGTAATAGATATTCAATTAGCACAGCAACGGCTTCTATCTAATCAGTCTTCTGAGAATGCAAGTAGGCAATTCAATGCGACTTCGGAGAATCAAATTAATCAGTTTAATACAACTATGGCTAATCAGATGGAGCAGTTTAATGCACAGCAAGGCAATGCGATGCAGCAGTTTAATGCAGCCGAAGAGAATAGAATGGCGGCTATTGCTGCCGGAAATTCCCTAGATGCTAATAAGTTTAATAATCAGCTAGTGACACAAGTATCTCAGTTTAATGAACAGATGGACTTGGGCCGTGATCAGTGGAATGCGTCCAATGCTCAAGCGATTGAGCAGTCTAATACGAAGTGGCGAAGGAATGCAAATTTGATTAACACGGCTGCACAGAATTCTGTGAATCAGCAGAACGCGCAGATGGCCTTTAATATGTCGGCATCGGAGCAGTCCTTCTTGTGGCAACAGCTACGGGATGAGGCAAACTATGTGAAACAGAAGTATGAGAATGATCAGCAACGTAAAACGTCATTGTATGCTACTGCTTTATCTAATGACAGTATAGCCTCTAAAGACAGTAAAACAAGTTTTAATGCTGTAGCTAAAATTATTGAGAACGTATTTAAAGGTACGTCAAGTATTGGGGAGGGGAGTACAGAATAATGAAAAAGTTCTTTAAAAGGATAGGAAGGGCCATCAAGAGTGGTTTCAAAAAGTTTGGAAAATTTATGAATAAGATTGGCATCGTAGGTCAGATTGCTATGTTTTTCATACTCCCAGCGATTGGTAATGCCTTACTTTCGGGGTTGAGTCAGGTGGCAGGCACGGCAGCAGGCACGGCAGCAGCAGGCACCGCAGCAGCAGGCACAGCAGCAGCAGGCACAGCAGCAGGCACCGCAGCAGCAGGCACAGCAGCAGCAGGCACAGCAGCAGCAGGCACAGCAGCAGCAGGCACAGCAGCAGCAACGGCAGCAGCAACGGCAGCAGCAGGCACGGCAGCAGGCACGGCGGCAGCAACGGCAGGCACGGGCCTTTTAGGAAGCACTCATGCTATCTTACGGGCTGCTGGCTCGATTGTGAAGGGTGCCGAAATATTTGTGCGGACAGCAGGAGGTGTTTTTAGTAGCATTACTAAGGGCATATCTGATTTTGCTAGTTGGGGCTTAAATAAAGCAGGAGTAAATATTGTAGGAGCACCAACATCTCTAGGTTTAGGAGAGGAAGGTGTTTTTGGAAGGTTCGGACAAAATCTTTCTAATGCCTTTGAGCCTATAACCGCATTAAGAGGTAAGCCTATAATGGGGCAAGGCAGAACCTTAGCAGATATATCTAAAACTACTGGAATGCCTATAGAGGAGCTAGCTAGAGCAAATGTTGGTCTAACTGAGGGTATTAAACTTGAGAATTGGGGAGACATTGTAGTACCAGAAGGAACCTCACTTTTGACTGCCCCGATTACTCCGACTGCTCCGACTGCTCCGACTGCTCCGACTGCTCCGACTCCCCCGCCTGTTGTGCCAGAAAACCCCTACAAGGGTATGTACAGGGGGCTTGATGGGAGGCTACCTGAGGATGCTCTGACTCCGCCCAAGCGGATCGATAGCCTGATGTCGCCTGAAGATATCAGAGCCGACATTCAAAGAGAAGCAAAGAATCGAGTCGCTAACAGCGTAACGGCGCCGGCTGTTGTCGAGCCCCCAGGTACGGGACAGATGATAGCTCAAGGGGCTTGGGATGTCACAAAGGAGAGGTATGCGCTTACTGGGGACGACAGCCCTGGCTTAATCTCAGCGGTTACGAATATTAATAATGATCTTTTACCCCTCGTATACCAAGAAGAGCCGCCGCCAGCCCAAACCATAGGAGGCACTCCTATGTTACTGGAACAAGTTAGCGTCAATGACGTCATGGCACACAATACTGTGATGATACCGACTTTGCTGGAACAGAGGCAGGGATTACAAAATCAAGGCTCGTGGGGTCTTTATGCACACGTTGATGGACAGTACAGGGCTTTAATGGCCGCCAACCAAGCACTAGGGTTGGCATAACACATGATGAATCAAGAACTTAATCAAGACTATGTAGATCATCTATCAAATATGGACAGACCTATGCCAGGATCTTCTTTAACAAATGACCCTGATCAGCCATTCCCATTTGAAAAGGCTCCAGAGTATACTAATGTAGGGGAGGCTTGTGAGTATATATTTGAAACGCTTATAGAAGAAGAAACCTATATCCCTTTAATGGGTGCCATTGCCGAGGGCTACCCTCTAATGGACATAACGAAGGGCCTATTATTCAAAGGCTTTTCAGAGGGTAAATGGAACCCTGATCTCCTTATGATCTTAGCAGAGCCGCTAGCTTACATGCTGATGGCTTTGGCTGAGAGGGCCGATATAGACTTTGTAATCTATAGAGGCGAAGAAGAAGACGCTGCAGAAAACGAAGAGCTTTTGGGTATTAAGTACGACGAAAAGAAAATGAAAGAGCTGCGGAAGGCTCGGCAGACTAAAGAGATCCCTGAAGCGGCTATACCCGCACAGGTACTGGCGAGATTAGATGAGGCCCCTGCCCCTAAAAGCTTATTAGAGCCTTCGGCACCACCCGAAGAAGAACCAAAGAAGAAACAACCACAGAGCCTAATGGCTCCTCCCGTTTAAAGGAATAGAAAGAATATGTCTATTGAAGAGCTAGGTATGTCGTTGCTTGCGCGAAAAGATGAACAGCACGCAGACAGTAGGCGAAGAGAGCGTGAGCAGGAGAAGAGAGCTAGACGCGAACAACTTCTTAGTACCGCTGGCGGTATTGCTGTTAATATAGGCAACAAGGTTCTTGCTCGAAAGGCTGAAACCTTTATGGATAAAGAGTTTGATATGGCAAGCAGGGCTAAATATAAGTTGGCCTATGCGGAGGGTGAGGAGCATCAGAAATTACACGGTAGCATGCGTGACGAAGGCTATAATAATGCTTCTGCTTGGCGGTACGATCAACTTGAGGCGGTGGTGAGAGAGCAGTACTCGGCAACTAAAGGGCCGAATTGGGACGGGGTTATTCCGCCAGAAGCACTGGCAGGTATGCGGCAGGAGGCTCAGACATGGGGCGCTGATTTTGATGCTAAGTATGAGGAATCGTTTAAACTGCAAGACTTTAAGACCTATAAAGCAAGTGTTCAAAAGCGATATGGGAGGCCCACAAGTATAGAAGATTGGGCTGTTCGTGGTGTTACAAATATGTTTGACGGCCAGACAAAACAAGAGGGTCGAGCAGATAGGGCGGAGGCGCTTAGAGCAGAGATAGATAACTTTGATACAGATTATAAACATTTATATGATCATACAGTTCAGAGAACTGGAAATGCTGCCTATGCTGCAAAGCTTGTTCAAGACCACGCTAATGTGTCATATAGGAAATTCTCTAACAAGGCACCAATAATTAAAGGGGGGCATATATGGAGATATAGTATAGATACAGAGACAGGTGAAGAAAAGCTAGTTATAGGAGAAAAGGTTCCTATGGGTGCTACAATGGTTGGAAGCGCCGAGGGCGGTCACTGGATGGTGGGGCAAGATAAGGATGGGAACACAGTAAAGAAACTGATTATTCCTCCCATAGCAAGGGCAAAAACTACTACAGAAATAAATCATAACAGAAGGGATCAGGTTTCAGAACTTTTTGCTAACGATGAGATTTATAAAGGAGAGCCGCCGGACGTTCAATATGCACTGCTTTACGAGAATAACCCAAGATTGTTTTATGATGCGCTTAATGCAGGTCATAAGGCTTTAATAGGCGCACATGCTACGGGTTATACCGAAAAAGCGATTAAGTACTTTGGTGGTGATACAGCACTTAGAGAAGGTGTACAGGGTAACCTAACTAAAATAGCTAAAAATAACATTTCGCCAGCAATGGCTAGTGCTATGCAGGCAGCCTATACAGATGTTAATGGTGTTGTAGATAAAGAAGCTGTAGCAAAAGGGTTAGACATGGTAGCAACTTTATCTTCTCCCGATTATCAAATATCTGAAGATTCTGATATTTTTTATAGGATGATAGCTGAAGATGTTGTACAGGCAAGAGCTAAGAATCCTAAAGATGCATCTGATAATCCTATAACAACAGATGTTTTGATAGCTAATGCGATAGCAGAAAGATCTAAAGGTTTGGTTTATCAGACAGGCGAGCGGGAATGGCTTGGTTTGAAGGGAGGTAAGCAGATGGTGGTTTACGGAAATTTATATCAGCCGGGAAGTGAAGCTTCTCAAAGATTGGAAAGCCAGCAGCAGCTTAATAATTCTGAGTGGGAGGGGCGTGCAGGGACGATGGAAGAATTAAAGGGTGATGCTCTCACAGACTTTAATAAGGAGTTTAAGGAAATGCAAGTAAGCATGTCGCAGGAAGAAGTTATAGCACATCTTGAACAGATGAAGAAAGATGCTAAGGAACAAAATTATAAGGGCTTTCAACTTCCTGTGGTCGCGAAGCAATATCTTGAGAATTATGAAAAGGAGCAGAAAAAAGAAGAGGTCTACGTTGCAATGGAAGAAGGTGCAGTAGCGGCGGCTCAATTATTTGACCCTGATCTTACACCAAAAGAGGCCCTTGAAAAATATCCGAGTTCGGACGCCAGAAAGTCTTTAAGCACCAAAGTTTACGATGAGCTGCTTATAATAAATTCCGGGATGCCATCGAGGCACCAGAAATTTAAGAAATTTGAAGACGAAGATGATTTTGGCAGTTGGGCGGGTAGATGGTGGAAGAAAGCACGGGCGGGGGGTAGAATGGATGATAGAGAATTAGATGTGTTTAAACAAAGTATTGAACCGTCAGAAGAATATCTTAATATTAGAGATTTCGCCCTTAGTCTATTCTCACCTTATGATACTGGTTTAGAGAGTATCAACACCTATGCACAATATTTTAGGGATAATCTACAGGATCTTCCCCAAATTATGGACTTAGATTGGGACATGAATGCTTTTGTTACTAAAAAGTATTTAGAAGCTAAGGAAGGGGATTAGCATAGCATGGAAGAAGACGAAGAAAAAGGTAAAATAAAAATACCCCCTCCTTCACCCGTGACCGAAGGTTTTGGCGACCTTTCTAAATATTTAAATCGTCTTACTACTGTTTCGGTAGCGGACTACAACGCAGCTAATGGAACTATCGACGACGAAGAAGAAGCTGTAGATTTAGAAGAAATAGATACTGAACGTAAGCTAGCCTATGGTATTGAACAAGAGACTACCATAGGTGGCAATCTTATGCGCTATGGAAAGGCTCTTATGGACAGCTCTGTCGAAGATGAATCCTTTAGTGAAGCCTTATCCAATATTGAAGATCGGCGGCAGAAAGACATTTTCCGTCGTTACCCAGAGTTCGAAGGTTTGCAAGAAACCGAAGAAGATGCCACTATACTAGCAGGCAGAATAGGGGTCGCTGTTTTTGATCCTGTTACATGGCTTGTGCCTTGGACTAAAGTAGCTAAGGCCGGTAAGATTGCTTCTATTGCCACAGCGGGTGGCGTTGCAGCAGGTGATGCCGCCTTGCGAGAGAAGATGATCTACGGAGAAATCAACCCCATTAGCGTCGGATTCGCCACAGTATTCGGAGGCGCAGCAGGCGCTATCTCTGCTAAACTGGCAGGGAAAATAAGCGCAGAAGCACGAGAAGAAGTTCTTAGCGCCGTAAAGGATGTTAAGCCCACCAAAATAGATATAGATCCTAAAGATGGCATACCTATCACACCTGAACAAGCTGTGAATGTTGAGGCCGCCGCCAAAAGGGTTGTATCAGCTTCTGTACAGGAAGAGGTACAGGCCATGCCCTCCTTTACTTCTAGGTGGAAAAAAAGTAGGGAGATGGGGGCTGTAATCAAGAAGTTACGAAAGCAAAAAAAGAAGGCGACGACTAAAGCAGAGAAGGCTGAAATACAGAAAAGCATAAACGAGCAGGAGCTTGGAAGACGTTCAGAACGAGAGAAAGTTCTTCTAGAGACACTACGGATGGACAGGCTTATTAAAGAAAACAGCTTAAAGGTAGCCGAAGATTTATCTGAGCGAGGAGAATTAACAAGGGGTATTTTAAAGACTCTAGTGTTTGAGCCTACTCGACCTATTATGGGTGCGGTGGGCGGTTATGCAGTAAGCGGGATACTTGGTGACGAAGATGATGATGCCTTAACTATTGGCATGATGGTAGCCGGTGCTGGCCTTGGTAATTGGGCGACACTGCTCAAAAGAAGTAAGCTTACCGACTTCGACAAGGAAGGTGCTATGGAGGTAGTTAATGACGTAGCAAGTAAGTTTCTTCATAGGGAGGCTAAAATTGCTACGGCTGGAGGAACGGCCATGCGAATGGATGCTATGGGCGGTTGGGCAAAGGCTATTGGTAAGATGATGTTCGGCACAGTAGGAGGCCCTCATCAGGGCTTAGAAGATCAAATCTCTAGACATACAAGAGAGTATGTTAATCAAATACGAGCTATCTTCGGAGACTCTTTCAATGACATACAAGTTGAAAAGGTTGTAGGAGCACGGCTTCGTGGCTTTGTCAAGGCACAGGATATTAAAGTAGGCTACAAAGGGCTTGATGGTTCCGCTGAAGGGCTTACAAGCGAACAGGTTCAGGAAGTTAGGCGTCTTATCCCCCTGGTGCGGAAGCACCAAAATATTATTAAAGGGGGTATGGATGATTCAGGCATTGTTTTTAAGGAGCTAGATGATTATGGCATGGCTCAGTTATGGGACTTCGAGGCTATTGCAAAGAATGAAGAAGGCTTTTTAGAGGTACTAACAGAGGCTATAAAGAAGCAAAAGGAAAACTTCAGTATAAGAGTAGGCCAGCTTGAGTCTACCCTTGGTGAGCTTCAAGCTCCAATGAAGGTTGGCACGAAGCTTGACACGAAGCTTGGCACGAAGGTTGACCCTGACATTAAGGCTTTAAAGACGGAGATAGCATCTTTAAAAAGCAACCGCCAAGGTCTAACTGCCCCGGCGGACACTCCGAGACTAACAGAGGCTGTAAAGTTAGAAAAGGAAAGCCTTAGCAGAAGAATAGGCCAGCTTGAGTCTACCCTGGTGAAGTTAGAAAAGGGAAAGGTAACAAAAGAAAAGAGTGTTCTTTCTGACATTAAGTCCTTAAAGGAGGAGATAGCGTTTTTAAAAAGCAGATCAAGCCTAACTGCCAAAAGATTCTCGGACTCTCTTCGGGGTATAACAGCAAAGAAAGGCAAGCAAGAAAAGGCGACTTTTTATAAGAGTATGTTTGATAGTGATGGAACCTTTAGACCACTTGCTCAACACTTTGAGTGGGAACGTCAGCTTGTTGATAAGGAGGCATCAGCTATAATGGCGAAGGCTGGTTTCTTAAATATGAATGCACGAGAAGTTGTAGAGACTTACGGAGAAAAGTCTATTAAGATTATGGATTTTGCTCGGAAGTTTGGTGCAGAGGGCGAGTTAATTATAGAGGCCCTAAAAGATGTGAAAAAGGCTTTCCACGGGGCCAACTTAGAAAGGTTTGAACAACAATATAGAAGGCAAATTGTTAATGCAGTAGACGGCTTTTGGGGCCTATATCAGAAAGACCACGGGGTTGATGAAAGGGCATCAAGGGCTGTTGCAGGGTTTACTGCTTTAGCTAATATGTCGTTCTTGACTCGCGTTTCTATTACAAGCTTGGGCGATCTTATTCAACCATTTCAAAATAGTGGGTTTGGAGCAACGTCAAGAGCCTTACTACAGAAGGCGGACCCAAATAAAATTAGTTTCTCAAAGCAGGCGAACTTTCGCTACAACGATGGTTTCGAGAAAGAGATTACTGCTATGACGATTAAAGGCGGCGATCCTCTTAATATGGATCACCGTCGAATAGCTAATTATAATAGGAAGTTCTTTAAGGCTGTGGGCCTACAGCACCTCACCAATACTGCCAGAGACTTCGCCTTTGATACAGGCGTCAATAGAGCCTTTAAGTTAGCTACAAAGAAGGGGAAGCTAACAAAGGCCAATCGATCAGAACTAGATCAGCTTGGTTTGTATGTAGAAGATCTTGATGTTATAAAGAAATATAAAACGGTTCAAGAAGCCTTCGATGCAGGCGATGCACGAAACATATTGGACAAGGCTGGACTAAGATCTGCCAACAGAGACGCCATTATCCCATCAGTCGGAAACCGCCTCTTGTTTGCTCAATCAAACAACCCATTCATAAAGTCGCTCGGTCAGTTTGCTTCGTGGGCGCAGGCTAAAAGTTCACAGACAAACGCATTGGCGGAGCGAATCGACAATGGTGATGCTGCCTTGGCCCTTCGTATGCTTGGTTTAACTACTATATATGGTGGCGTAAGTCAAATGCGAGAGTGGGCAAAGCCAACCTATGATGATGATAAAGGTAAGATGACTGATTTTATATCAGTTAAGGGATTGAAAAAATCTTTGGAGCTTTCTGGCAACTGGGTGCCTTGGCATATAGATAAAGCAGTAAGAATGATACAGGGTATAAGTTATGGTAGTGGAGTAGTCGAAAGTGCTGTGCCTGCTGTTAGCTTTATAGGTGAAGGAGTAGAGAGAGGTTATGGCATAGGTCGTAATCTCTCGCAGGGTGACATTAAGGGTGCAGGTTCACACGCCTTGAGGGCTTTTCCTGTTCTAAAGGATTTTGTAGGGTGGTCAGGACGGCTCGGAGATGCCGCTGGTTATGACATTAAATTAGAAGATAAGCCGTATCGTAAAGATGAAGATGATTGGCGTTTAGGGCGTGCTATTGGTGGTGTAGTAGAAGATGTCCCGCAAGCACCTAAAGAGCCTGATGAGCGCATCGACAAGATGACGGGGCGACCATATAACGAACAGGCTGGTGGAGCCTTCATAGATGCAGAAGACCCCCTGCGGCGATTAGGCTTCGTTGGAGGAGGTCTTGCAGATAACCCTCTAAGACGCTTAGGGTTTGGCTGGGGCGGTATTGCTTCAGCAGTCACTAGACGCTTTTGGGATGATGTGGTTCCTACATCTAAAGTAGCTAAGGAAGCAGATGAAATACTTAAAAGGGCTACAAAAGAAGTAGAGGAGCTTAAACCTACATCCACAGCACAGAAGCTTGATGAGCCTATTGAGAGGGCTGATGAGTTTATAGAGGAAGCCCCAGTTGCAAAGGCTGATGAGGCTATTGAGGAGGCCCCTCCTACTAAGACTGACTACGACAAAGTGTTGTCTGAGTTTGA
>Ga0302118_10000333_pt1 | contig 21789 bp, 20 predicted proteins | sample AG5_331_MG_FD_203126 | JGI IMG/M metagenome (GOLD analysis project Ga0302118, IMG submission 203126) | Marine microbial communities from Western Arctic Ocean, Canada - AG5_33.1 | ecosystem: Environmental > Aquatic > Marine > Oceanic | place: Canada: Western Arctic Ocean | collected 2017-10-01 | reverse complement strand
GATCCTGATCAAAATTTATAGTTTTTAAAATTTCATTGAGATTTGGATCTCCATCAGCTGGTGGATACCAATCTACATCCACTACTGATATATCCTGCTGACGCATATCTTTGGCAAAACCATCAAGACCTATATTGATAACTCTTAGCTTATCTTCAGATTCTATTATTTTGTTTGTTACCATAGAAATTATATTATGCTTAATCTTTTGTTAGCAGTGTTGATTTAGTTGTTACATTTATGGGACAACCTTTAATTATTGTGTTGCTAACAAAACAGAACTTTTTTGCTTGCATAACAAGGGGTTGCAGTTCCGTTGCAGGGAGATCTGCTTGGACTTCAAGGTGAATATTTTTAAACTGAAATAATTTTGGATCCTTCTCTCCGCTTGCAATCACTTCTACACTATTTAATAAAATTTTCTTTTTTTGACCAATGTGAGTTATTGCCAAGCACAAACAGGAAGCCACGGATGCTAGAAAAAATTCAGTTGGCATAGGGCCAGAATCATTACCGCCATATTCAGATGTTTCATCACCAATGAGTTCGTGCACTCCTCTAATATTAATATTTGTTTGATATTGCCCCATCCATCGAACATGGACGGCCCTTTGATTGGACATAGTACTTAACTCAAGATTCTTCCCACGGCTTTTTGGGCCATTCCTGTTCGCGATGAACAAAGAAAAATCTCAGCAGTCTATGCTTTATGAACCAAGGAGTTAAACGAAATCCTGGTAAAAATAAGATTGGTAATAATTTATATATAAAGCCCTTTTTTGATGCTGGCTTGGATCCTGTATTGGGATATTTTCGCACCATTTCACCCTGAGCCACTTGAAGCAAATACCCTTCTGTAATAGCACGAAACTTTTGGAGAATTGTCGCAGGAGCAGGTTTTTGTGTCGTTATAGGCATATATTTATTCCTACTGTTTCAGTTTAAGAAAAACATTTTAATTATGATCATTTAGTTAAATATACTTAATCAAAATATTCATTTCATTTATCAGATATTTGCTAAAGCATTTTTCGCTGCTGCAGAGATAGGTTCAACTAGGGCTCCTATGGGAGGCGAATATACATTCTCCATTGTTGCTAGCTCCATCAAAGTAGTTCCTTTACGAATGGCAAATGCAAGAAAATCAGCTCTTTCCTTAACGCCTTCTCCTCCGGCTAATTGGCCACCAATAAGTTTCTGCGATTTTGGATCTGCTAATAGTTTTACGTGCATTGGTTCTACGGAAGGATGATACCGCGCTGCAGTAATTCCTTTTGCTTTTCCAACTATATAAGGCATACCAGTGGCTTTCGCTAAGGTTTCAGAAATTAGAGCTCCACCTACTTGAACTTTCGATCCAAGTGCCCATGGAACATATACAGGACTGTATGACTCATCACCTCCTGCTGAATTAACCCCAGCCATGCGTCCTTGAGTATATGCGTAGGTCCCTTGAATAAGATTTACTGGTATATTTAAGAGTCCATGCATTGTTTCAACACAAGCCCCAGCAGCATATACATTCTCTACATTTGTTTCCATATGATTGTTTACAACGATGGCACCAGTAGAGCCAGTTTTAATTCCAATACTTTTCGCAAGTTTAGTTGATGGCTTCATGGGGGCTACAAGGAATGCCATATCAGCATCTATACTGCCGTCGCTTGTTTGTACAGATGTTAGTTTCCCATTTTCACCAGAGAAGCCCGTTAAATCTGTGCCAAAATGCATTTGCACACCCAAATCATCAACCAAATGATCCTGTAAGGGTTCCATCATGTCCGCATCCGAAAATTCAGACATAAGCCAGGAACCAGAATCTACGAGATGTGTTTCAATTCCTCGCTTCGGTAATGCTTCAATTAATTCAACGCCAAGAGGTTTAGCCTGCCAGACAACGGCCTTTTTCACATTATCTAAACGTTCATCAATTTCCATGGCTCTACGGATGTTTTTTATAAAAACAACACCATCCAAATCTACATTTTCAAGATTCGGCACCTCATATTCCCAGCCTGTACAAAAGATTAATTTATCAAAAGGATATTCTTCCCCTTCACTAGTATAAACAGCACCTTTATCTATATCGATACTTTCCACCACCGTTTCAGTTTTAAGATTGATACCCATTTCTTCACGATAAAATTCAAGAGGTTGTAAAAATAAACCATCGAATTTTTTAATATCACGCCCGAAAACATACGGGATTCCGCATGGGCTGTAAGCAATATCTTCAAATTCAGTGATTAGAGTAACTTCTAAAGAACGGTCAAACTGTTTGGCATTGGTAGCCGCGCCTGTTCCAGCACCACCACCACCTATTACTACGATTCGTTGCATTTTCTATCCCTCATATTTCTATTTATATTATTTATGTATACTAATGTTCACATTTATTGAATTAATTAATTTGAAATAAAGAACGAGGCTCTAATTAAGTAGCTCCTCTTTATACTCATGACTTTGGGCAACTGAAGATGATGAGAATCCAGTAAAGGGCTCATCGTTGAAATCCCAAAGTACAGCTACCTGATTCTCACTTACTAAATTCACTTTACTGCCTGTAGTAACTTTACCAATTGAAGAACAGCTTATCTCATATTTATTAAAAATATGTTGCACATCTGATAAATGCCATGGTCGCACTGATAGTATAAAACCATAGCTTGGAAAACAACATAACCAATCAAAAAATCTATCAGAGGCAATAGCAGGTTGTCTTAGTTCATTCAAATTAATTTGTGCTCCAACTCCAGATAATTCCAACATCATTATAGCAGTACCCAATATTCCAGCCATACTTATGTCACGGGCCGTATCGCACCATCCATTTTCAGCTATAGTTGTTAATAAAGACAAATCTCGTTGTATTTCTACATCTGATAAATGTGAAGAACAATTCCAAAATTGGAACCCTGGATAAAACGAGCCTCTTAAACTGGTTACATGAAGCAGAACATCATCTGGCTGAGCATGAAAACTGCTCAAAATTTTCTTTGCGCGGCCTAAAATACAGACTGTTATTGCCGCCTTATGTCCGGTTGCTGTTAAATGGCCCCCAACAATTGGAACACCGTATCTATTACTTCCATCTTTGAGCCCTCTAATTATTTCCGTTGAAACTTCGATATCTGGTGAAATGATAGTGTCAACCACGGCTAACGGTTTACCTCCCATGGCATAAATATCATTAACGTTAGCCAGTATAGCTACACGCCCTGCAGTATATGGGTCATTAACTATAAGGGGTGGGTGGATTGCCTCGGCAGCAAGAAGCAGATAATCGTCATCCTGTTTAATCACTGCAGCATCATCACCCAATTGCACGGATGAACCATCAACAACTGGTGTATGCTTTAAAACGTCATCAGAAAGTGTTTTGATCTCATATTTATGCTTCCAAGCTTGGGTCGCATGTAACTTATTAATCAAATTCTCCAGATTAGTCTGGGACATAAACAGGTTTGATCTTTCTCTGATTAGAAATTTCTGATTTTTTGTTTATTTCTAAAAGGGAGGCTTCCATCAATTGATGTTCCACCCCAAGATGCATAATAGGGGTATCTATTTTTCGCCAGTGGAGCCCTTCAAAAAAACGGACATTCTTGATTTGGATATATGCTAAAAACTGTTTAGCTCCTTGCTCAACTACTGTCTTTTTCGCAAGTTTACATAATTTTATACCAATCCGGCTGTGGTGGTTTCGGTATTCTTTTGGAACCGCAAGACGGGAACCATACCAAATATTATTGCCAACTTGATGACAACGAACAGTGCTTATCACATTCCCATCATCAGAATTAATGGCAGCAATATGAATGGCATCGTTATCAAATTCATCTTGATCTGTTTCTTTGAACATCTCTTGTTCTTCAACAAAAACAGAATAACGGATAGAAAAACATTGTTGAAGTTCAGAGTTTGTATTGACAATTTTGAATATTATCTTATTCATATTTAGTCTTGATTGTTTATTTACTCAAATGCCGCTATACCTGAGCAGGCGCCACAACGGGCACAACCAGCCTTGCTTTTCATGTAGGAAAGTTCAAATTCACGATTATTTTTTGCTACCTGTAAATAAATTCGTTCCATCAATTTCGGATCTGGAGCCCGTACATTTTCCATCGGTGTTCCCATAATAGGCCGCAATGGTACTACAAACGGGTAAACACCAAGCTCCGCAATCTGCCGGCATCCTTCAACGATCGATTCTTCGGTATCACCGAATCCTACGATAATATAAGTTGAAACTTGATTTCGTCCAAAAATATCAACAGCATATTTAAAAGCTTCGAAGTATCGGCCTATGCTGATCTGTGCTTTTCCCGGTGTAACTCGCTCTCGGATTTCCTGACTAAAACTTTCAAGATGAATACCAACTGCATCTACACCTACTTCATGCAGATTTTTCATGTCTCCTAAATTTTCCGGTGGCTCAAATTGAACCTGGATACTAAGGTTAGGTACTTCCTTTTTTATTGCTCTAGTGCATTTTACTAAATAATGGATCCCCATATCACTATAGTTCATTGTGCCAATAGTCATAATCATATGTTTGACACCATCCAGACGCACTGCTGCTTCAGCCACTTCGGCTAATTGGTCTGGAGTTTTCAAACTGACAGTTGAACCACTCTCCAAAGAATTTTCAATGGCACAAAAATGACATCGCTCTCCTTCTCGCCGCCAGCGAATACAGCGTTGAGAAACAGTGGTCGCAAGAACATCAACACCATGGAGAACTGCAATTTCTTTATATGCAATACCATCTTTTGTTTTTAAATCATAGAATTTTGGTGTTGATACAAATTCAACGGGCATAACTGTTCTTCCATTGTTTTTAACCGAATATTTACCATCATCGGTTTTGACAACAGAATAGGGAGAATCCTGTGCAAAATCTCCCAATGTTGGGACCATAGAAGGAACCCCATCTAATAAAAAAGCTTTATCATCGGAAGGCCCAGCACCACCGCATCGGCCACGGTCTTCTAATGGCACATCTAAACGTGCCCCTAAACTTTGTAACTCAAGAAGAAATTTTTTCTTGTCTAATGATTTTTCTTTTTCCATTTTTTTTTGTCAATGTATTTTATATTTTCCATTGGGCATACAAGGATTACCGCAATTAGCTAACTGCGACTAACCTGATATTAGGTGTAATGGGATTGATAGATTGTATATGCATTGGGTCGTAGAATATTATAGAACCTACAGCCCATCACAACGATATTTTATTAACTACCGCGCAATAATATCACATACTTGAATTCACTCCCTTAATTATAAGGGAGTGAATTCAGCGTTTTATTATCTGTAAGTTGGCCTATATTTTAAACAGTCCAAGTTGCAATAGTCAGGGCACCATCATGCCAATGATCAATTAAAACATCGAGGACATCAAGTGGATGAAACGGTTTCACACCTTCCATGACATCACTTTCGCGCATACCATATAGTGCAACCATAGCAAACCGGCATGCGTGTATTGTACCGCCTTCATTCATTATAACATCCAGCTGTTTATTCACTGATAGATTTCCTGGGAACCCTTCATCTCCAACATTGGGAAATCCTCTACCAGCTGCCGCCATAAGGACACCTGGCCCATATAAGCATAAGGTAGTATTAAATCCTTTACGGATGATCCGTGTTGTGGTTAGCAAATTGACCAAGCCAACAGAGCCTTCAAAAGGAACTGTGTGCATCATTATTAGTGCACGATCGCCTTCCTTCGCTTGATGATCTGGAAAAACTTTTTCGTCTAGATTTACTAGTCTATCACCAGGTTTTGGTCCTTCTACATTTATCATTCCCATAGCTTTATTCTCCTTTTTTGTTATTGCTCTTTAAGAGTTATGTGGTAAAGTAATTATAATAATATATTCTCAAACTTTACTCATACATCAACTACCAAAATTTGCCGTAAAGGCGTTCAGCATTATTCCAAAATATGTCATCCTTTAATTTTTCAGAAATTGAAGCACCTTCAATTTTCCAATATTCAGATGCAAAGTCACTCCAGGGTACGTCTGAGCCAAATAATACACGGTCGCCACCGATACCTCGCTCTTCAATTTCCTTCAGCAACCAGTTTGAGCCAAACCCAATCGACCATGTTAAATCAGTATATACCTGATAACCTTTTTCCACAAGATCGCAGAACTGAGGAATAAACTTAATATGTCCGCTTACACCGCCACCCATATGAACTACATGGATCTTGTTACGTTTACCATATTTCTTAATCATTGCTAAAGCATTATCAATATCCGAACCACCACTCGGACTTGTATGGATATGAATAGGCATATCATGTTCTGCTGCTGCATCAAGAATCATATTCCAAAGTTTAGAAGATTCCTCATCCCATCCTTCTGGATCCAATGTTCCGCCCAAGAGGCATGTCGCTTTTAATGCAATCATCCCTTTCTGTCCAATAAGTTTAAGTGAGTCAATTGTCCTATCCTTATCCTGTGGTAATGCAGATACCCAGATGGCACCCAAAAGACGATCAGACTGCTCAGCGCCTTCAGCGACGAGAGGGTTAAGTGTGAAAGGCTGACTTGAATCGGGGTAGCCATAGTTTGGTAATACTAAGCCTCGATCAACGCCATGATCATCCATGCCACCTAAATATTCATTTATAGTGTCATAGTCCGTTGTCGGCTTAACAGCTGCCGGTAATCCATAATAGGCAAATCCTGATACTGGGCCTATATGGCTATGATTATCAAAAATTTGTTTACGTATTTTTTGCATTTTTTATCATCCTATGTTGGCTTACTGGTTTAATTAGTTTGACAAATCCATCAATTATATTTTTGAGTCTAAAAAAAATCTAAATAATTATTTTTATTATTCCTACTTTCTTTTTAACAAAATTAAAATAAATTCAATACTAAAAATTATAAAAAAAGTATTTTAAACTATAAATTATAATTATTGGTATTTATCAGTACGGGGAAAATATAATGAACCTTAAAAAATCAATCAAGACTGGCCTTGCAATTAGAGATAAGAATCAGCAACAGTTAGCTGAATTCATTGGTAAGAAACAGGCTACTGTTAGTTATTATACGAGTGGTCGAATCGATCCACCTTTGTCTGTAGTAGAAAAAATTGCTGAGTTTTTTGGTGTAAAAACATCAACCTTTATCGAGTGGGGCGAGTATGATATCAATATTTGACAAGCTATCTATGCTGTAACAGAAAGCTATTGTTTTTTTTACTAAATGTAATTAAAAAGGATCGAGAGCGGGGTCCATCCCGCTATCCCACACTAATTTTTCGAATAAACCAACTTGGAGATATTTTGCAATATAAATGGCTTTATCTTTATCATCTACTTTCATTTCAGCATCAGCCCAAGCCATGTAAGTGGGTTTGGTAATGAATTTTCTTATATCAATTAAATACGTTATTTTATCATTATAAGGACGCACCTGTCCTTTCAGTTTCAATTCTTTTGCCCCCAAAGCTCTGCCCCTACCTCTGCCACCGGCCCACGATAGAAAAAATCCAATTAATTGCCAGAATCCATCCAGCCCTAAGCATCCTGGCATGACGGGATCATTCTTGAAATGGCATTTAAAAAACCAAAGCTGCGGATCAATATCCATTTCTGCTTCGATAAAACCAGCATCATATTTACCACCTGTTGTTGAGATATTCAAGATTCGATCTATCATGAGCATAGGTGGAATAGGCAATTTGCCGTTCTTTTTTCCGAAAACTTTCCCAGTGCCAATATCAAGTAGATCTTGTTTTGTATAAGAACACTTTTTATCCATGGTTTCTTCCCAATTACCTGCAGAATTTATTCATGAATGCTGGTTAAAATATTATCTTTTTGTATTCTAATATTGGTAGACAAAATTTTTATAATTATTGACCAAAGCTGAAATAAGTTAATATAATAATAACTAAAAGCCTAAATAATACATTAATCAATCAGATATAACACAGTAATATTAAAGTTATCTCAGAACAGGTATTGTTAGCAGCTTAATTTAGTAATATGGAAAAAATAATTTATTTCTCTTGATACTGACCTCTTTTTATTTGAGCCAGAGGCGTTTCATTTAGTTTTCTTCTTTTGCGTAGTAACCATACCAGCACCGATTGCCAAACCTAAAGCGATACCTAATCCTACATTATCTATAGCCACACCAATTGCAGCACCTATGGCAATTCCAGCACCAACCATATTAGCTGGGTTTTTCTTCATTTTATTCTCCTTTATTTAAGCCAAATCCGTTTCATAGTACTTAATTTAGTTTAACCCCCACCAAAAAACATAAAAGTTAAAATAAGCGTGGAACATCCAAAACAACTTCCTATGGTAAAATCTAAATGACTTGAAATCATTATTCCCGATATATAGCCTTTTTCAAATTCAGCTTTTTTTATCTAAGGATGAGGTTTAACTAATTATTTAAATTAAATAAGGTTGATTATTAAATTTTAAAAATCTCCTTTTAAGCATCTAGAAAAGAATGGAAAATCATCGGTAACCATGTAGTGGTAGATACCATCAGGAAATTCTGGCGTTACACCAATCCTTCCATTGCACTGATCTAAATCTCCGGAACCGGCAACATATTCAAAATCTTGAGTAAAAGCACCAAGTGGAATAGATTCCCCGGTCCTGGCATTTGTATTTGGGCGACCACTGTCTCCATTACTTTTAAGTTGCCAGCTGGGCTTAACAACCTTGATGGCACTAGTGGAATCATTCGCATCTGTGTACCCATATCTGGCGTAGACTGGAAAACCATCTGCGGCCCAACCGACAAGCGTCATTGCCTCACCATTGCCTAAATTCGTGAGGTAAAGCTCAGGTATACCATGATAGTGATATTCTCCACTTGGCTGAACATGAGCATGATTCATATCATCACCAAAATTAAAAGTACTGTGTCCAAGTGCTTCGATATTCCAAGAGCCAGGCCCTGGACCTAAACTGCAAGAACCAGTATCCGTACATCTACCAGCAGTTCCTGGATCAAATTTAACGCTATTTAACGCATAAGCTATTACTCCTCCAGGACCCCCGACTGCAACACCAGTTTCAGAAATTAATGATGGACAAAGGGCAAATGTTGCATTTACATTTTGTTCACTAATAGTATTTGGATTGTGAGGATTAGGAAATGTACCTACTTCATGATTTGGTATACCATTACCAGATAGTCTTCTACTTGTTGCATCCGATGTCCAAGCATATTTACTATATGCGTTAACTGATTCGTCATCATTATAAACCTCTTCACTTATATCAACTAAGATATTAGCTGTTGAATATTCACCTTCACATAATAATTCTTCTGAACTTGTATTATCTGAATCTTTACAGCCAATGAAAAACAGTAAACTACTGATTGAATAGAAAAGATATGTTTTTATTATTTTCATTTTATTATTTACAATTAATTTAAATTTTCCATCACTTTGACTGAGTTATCAACAAAACGTTAAAACATCACCCAACAATGTGGATGATTTTCTATAAACAAAAGAGCCCCCGTGAGTAGGCTTGATAAGTAAGGTCTTAATCAACTTCCGTCTATATGACCTTTCCTCTGCCTTTTTGCATGTCTTTTAAATTATCTATAAAAAGGTAAGCTGAAGGAACGATGACAAGCGTGATTACTGTAGCAAATAAAACTCCATATGCAAGTGAGATTGCCATCGGAATTAAAAATTGAGCTTGTACACTTTTTTCCATTAGTAACGGGAATAGTCCAAAAAATGTTGTGAGTGAAGTAAGAAGTATTGGTCGAAAACGACGTGGCCCAGCTTCAAGAACAGCTTCATAAACTGCATGACCATCTGCTCTATATCGATTTATAAAATCAACTAAAACCAATGAATCATTAACAACAACGCCAGCCAATGCAACGATACCAATCAAAGATAAAATCGTTAGATTTTGGCCCATTATAATATGACCGATTATAGCACCTGTTAAACCAAAAGGGATTGCGCCCATAACAACTAAAGGTTGGCTATAAGAACGAAAAGGGATTGCAAGTAATGTATAAATAACAATCATAGCGAAAATAAAATTTTTAAAGATCGACCCCAAACTATCATTTTGCTCCCGCTGCTCTCCCTCCAATGAAAACCTCACTGATGGGTAATTCTTTAATAGCAGAGGTAAGTCAACTTGTGTAATGGCAGATAAAACTTCATTTGCCGTAACTTTTGAGATATCTACATTTGCTGTTATATTAACTGATCGCTGTCTATCTACTCGACTAATCGCTGAAAAACCTTGAGTAAATTCCATATCAACCACCTGGCGTAGTGGAACTTCAACTCCAAGGCTATTTCGAACTTGTAATGATTCTAAATTTTTTATAGTCTTTCTTTCCTGCTCAGGATAACGAATAAAGACTTTAATTTCATCACGACCACGTTGAAAATTTTGCACTTCTAATCCATAAAAAGCTTGACGAACTTGATTGGATACATCAACCATTGTGATGCCATAATTTTTTGCCTTTGGCTTTAATATCAATTTTATTTCTTCTTTACCCAAGCTAAATGAATCTTTAATATCAATTACGCCTGGATAAGTTGCTAACTTTTCTTGTAGAAGAACACTAACAGCATTCAGATCTAATATACTTTGACTTACCAATTGAATATTAATTGGATCACCAGCGGAAAATAATTCTGAAGTAAAAACAACTTCCTTAGCGCCAATAATTGTTGGCGTAAGTTCACGCCAACGACGAGCGATTTCTGTCGCACTTACAGATCTACTTTCACCAGGAGAAAGTTCGATAGCATACTCTGCATAATGCGTTCCCGTAGCTTCACTCCCGGCCCCACCGGGTCCTTGTGAACTTTTATTTTTTACAGGTTGATCTCCAGCTGTAGCTAAAATATTTACAAAAATATCTTCACCTGGATATTCTAACGCTAATTGTTTTTTTAATTTCTGCGCAGAAGATTCTATTACACCTAGACCATCCATTGACATTCTTATTGGTGATCCGTCAGGGTAAGAAATTGTTCCATTGACAAGGTCAGCTTCTAATGGCGGGAAAAATACAAATTTGATCCAGCCTCCAGCAATTAACCCGATTGTTAAAATGAAGACTCCAGCTGACGTAGCAAGCGTAGTACCCTTGTGATTTAAAGTCCACGCTAGAAAAGGTTTGTATTTTTCATTAATAAAATTATCCAATCTTGATTTGATTTTATCTTGGAATTTTCCCCATCTTTGACTCAATACATTAATTATTCTAAACCTACTCAATTTTTCATCATCAATGTGGCCTAAATGCGCAGGTAAGATTGCCAAAGATTCAATAAGTGAAAAAACAAGAACAATAATGGTTACTAAAGGTATTATTCTCCAAATTTGTCCAATGTTACCAGCCACAGATAACATTGGAGAAAAAGCAGCAATGGTTGTTAAAATTGCAAATATAACGGGTACAGATACTTGAGTAGCGCCTTTGACCGCAGCCTCAATTCCAGAAAGTCCACGTTCACGCCATAGAAAGATATTCTCGCCAACTACAATTGCATCATCAACTACAATACCTAAAACTAAAATAAATGTAAATAACGATAACATATTAATTGATACATCAAAAATAGGCATCAACAAAAAACCACCCATAAATGAAATCGGAATTCCTAGTGAAACCCAAAAAGCTAATTTAGGCTTGAGAAATATTGCGAGTATTGTAACGACTAGAATTAGCCCTAGATAAGCATTCTTTAATAGTAGATCAATCCGACCCTTTAGAATAATTGCTTCATCATTCCAAGTTTTAATGCCAACTCCTTTTGGTAAAGTCGATGATATTTGATCAACATATTTTTTTACAGCGCTTGAAATATCTAGCGCATTTTGATCTCCTACTCTAAAGACTCTAATTAGTATTGAAGGACTACCATTAAATTTTTGGCTAAGGTCAACTTTTGCAAAACCATCTTTAATTTCTGCAATATCACCTAACAATAGAGTAGCACCATCTTGTCGAGAAATAATTGGAATATTCGCAAACCCTCTTTGGTCGTAAACTTGACCTTTGGATCTAATTAAGATCTCTCCCATATTCGTTTCAATAGCGCCTCCTGGTATATCCATGGAATTTAATCGAATAGACCTGGCTACTTGCGCAATAGATAATTGATGTTTTTTAAGAGTAAGCTCAGAGATTTCTATTGAAATCTCTCGCGGTTTTTTACCTATAATTGTTGTTAAAGATATTTCAGGTAAACCATCAATTTCATCTTTAATATTCTCTGATATTGCGACAAGACTCTCTTCTTCAATATCACCATACACCGCTACAGTAATAACATCCGAAGTTCCTGTCATATTTTGAATCGTTGGCTTTTCCGCATTATCGGGAAAAGTATCGATTGCATCTATTTGAGTCTTAATTTTATTTTGAATTTCATTTACATCTTCACCAGGTAAAATTTCAACTGTTGTTACACCAATGTTTTCTGAAGCAGATGACCTAATCCTCTTAATACCTTTTAGACCTGTCAGTTTTTCTTCAATTCGGTAACAAATACCTTCTTCAACATCTTTAGGAGAAGCTCCTGGATAGATAACTGAAATTGAAATGACATCAATATTTATATCTGGAAAAACTTCCATCCGTATTCTTGGAAGTGTAAGTAAACCAGCAACTAAAATGAATAGCATAACCATATTAGCTGCAACAGTATTATTAACGAACCAACGTATTAATCTTTCCATGCCTATATTCTCAATTTTTCTTCAATTTCATACCCTTAACTAAAACAGCAAGTCGAGTAAGTAACACAGAATCAGATACATCAAGACCTCGACTAACCAATGCCGAATCATCTTCGTATCTTAATATTTGAATTTGCTTTTGATCTAAGATGCCTTCTTGATTAACAACCCATACCTTATTATCTCTTACAGTATAACGAGGAATCTTTACAATATTATTGAAAGTTCTACCTTTGATAGCTGCTTTAACAAAAATCCCTACTTTTAATGGTAGAGTATTTGTTGTTTTCTGATAAGGGTCTGACACTTGCGCTATCACAGATAACATTCTTGTTCTAGAATCTATTTCAGCTGAAGAACGAACAACTGTTCCATTCCAAGAAAGCTCTTGGCCTCCAAACTCAGTGAAAAGTTCAACATAAGGTTGAGAACTTTCTTCAATAAAACTACCATCTAAAGGAATTCCCAAAAATACTAAATCTTGTTCAGCTATTGGTAAAGATATCTCAACATAATCTGTAGCATAAATCTGAGCAATTGCTAGACCTGGAGATAGAACCATACCAACATCAACCATCTTTTGTCTAACTCTACCCTTAAATGGTGCTCTAATAATAGTTCTATCCAGATTCCTTTCTGCCTGTTCATACACTGCTTCAGCTGCGGCTAAAATAGCTTTAGCTTGTGATAATTGAGGTTTTCTCAATGTTAATTCACTCGCTCTACCACCGTTGATTTTTTCCCATTCATTCGCTGCTAATTCAGATTCTGCTTTTTCACGTTCGTAGTTTACACGCGCTTGTGATAATGATGATTCAGCTGTAATAAGTGACAATTCGAAGTCACGCTTTTCTAAATAAATAAGCGGATCACCTTTCTCGAATTTTGCTCCAGTTTGCAATTTAGGAGATACCTTCAGTATTTTACCTGTTATTTCAGGCATCAATTGAATTTCAGTACGAGGGGTAACAGTACCTTGAGATTGAATTTTTACTTGATATTGCTGTGGAATAACTACTTGTGTTTGTACAGTCGGAGGAACAAATTTTTGAACATTAGCTATTGCTGCAGGCTTTGCACTGATCATCATTGTTGCAATTAAAAATGATCCTAGGATAATCCATAATGGTAAATATTTTTTAAGTATAATTTTCATCTTTTCCTCAATTTTTTGAAACATAAAAATCACCACCCAAAGCTAAAAATAAATTAACTCTAGCTCGGATTCTTTGATTCTGGAGTGAATATTTTTGGGATTTAGCTGTAAATAATTGTTGCTGACTATTAAGTACAGTAATTAAATCAGAAATGCCTTTTTCATACCTTCCAACTGCAAGGTTATAGGCAGCTTCAGATTGTTCTTCCGCTTCTAAAACAGCAATATATTGTCTTTCAATAGAGTTTTCAGTAGCTAATGATTGTTCTACCTCAGAAAAAGCTTGAAGAAGTTTTTTCATTGCATTGATTTTTGCTAATGATACTTGATCTTTATTCATAGCAACATTAGCCCTAAGCCTTCCTCCTTGAAATAATGGTGCAGTAACATTAGTTGCAAGATTCCAAATAGAATAATCTCCATTTAAAATATCTTTTAAATCTTGGCTAGAAGTTCCAGCAGACGTGGTTAATGATATCGCAGGTAATAATTCTCTTTTTGATTGAGCCAATCGATAACCTGACGCTTCAACATCATTAATAGCAGCCTGAATGTCAGGCCTCCTTTCAATAAGGTTTACTGGCAACTCAGCCGGAATTTTAGGATATTCTTCTGGAAAAGTTTCACTTACAATAAGTGAAGCTGATGGGTATTTACCCATTAGTATTTCAAGGTTTCTTACTGCATTTGATTTTTGAATCAATCGATTTTCTTCTTGAACTCGACTAATTGCTAATGAAGACTCTGCCAATCGAAGGTCTAGGCTAGATGACAGTCCAGTATCATATCTACTCAATACTATATTTTTTATACGATCTAAAGCTTCCCTCATTTCTATTGATAAGAGATATTGCACATTAGATTCAACAGCTAAGTAATAAGCCTTAACGTATTGAACACCTATAGAAAATTTTAAATAGACAAGGTCATTTAATGTAGATTCATAATCTTTATAGGCAGCTCTTCGAGCATTAAGCAATTTTCCCCAAATATCTACTTCCCATTGCATGCCAACATTTAAACCTGAGTTTTCTGATGTAAAACTAACTACTGAATTTTGAGCATTATTGTTTGAGTCCTGGTTCTCATTTGGATCGTTATTTTCATCTCCAAGACCTAGCATACTACTTGAAAAACCAAAAGCTGATAAATTCTGCTTACGATTTGAATTAGAGGCAGAAATATTTAAGTTAGGAAAACTAGAGGAAGCGATAATTTTAGCAGAATTTTTAGCCATGGCTGATTGACTTATAATAGATTTTAGATCAGGACTATTACTTTGGAAGTCATCGTAATATCGTGTAAAAGTTGTATCTCCGAATGATTCCCACCAATTACCTGTATATGTTTCAACTTCTTCGACTTTAACAGACCAAGCCTCTGGTATAGACTGAATAATCTCAGATTTATAGTTTGAAGATGAGGAACATCCTTGGAAAGAAAAAGATAATATAAAGATTAATATAAACCATTTTTTAATAGTTGGATATTCAACTGATTTGAATACATCTTTTACAACAATAACCGAATGATCAATCAATGATATGGTACTTTTATTATTTATTTTTTTATTCATTTACTTAAGTATTATCAATAAAATAGAATCATACTGTTGAGCGTTATGATCGATTTTAAGTATATTATTTAATATAGACAAAATAATTATTATCAATGATTATAGTATAAATATTATACTTTTAAAACAAATTGGTCCTTTATAAGTAAATGTCCAAATAATGTTTTGCAGATACGGGGCTTGTATCCCCCAAAACTGTATCCCCTTTTAATATCTATTAGATATTATTTGATTCTATTTGAAGTAGTAGGTAAAACAAAACCCATGTCGCGAAACAAGGGCTTATGAGCGTGGGCGATGAGGGAGTCGAACCCCCGACTTCCTCCTTGTAAGGGAGGCACTCTGACCAGCTGAGTTAATCGCCCATAAAACCGGCGCGAAAGTTACGATTTCTTTTTTGCTTTCGTGAAAGACTTCCTTGGCTTTTTTCTGCCATTCAACCCCGGAAGTGCAAAATCCGTTACATCCATCATTTCTTTCGCAAAATGAAAATCCAAATCTTTTTTAATATGGTTAGGAATTTCTTCTAAATCCTTACGGTTATGATCCGGTAAAATGATCGTTTTAATACCTGCGCGATGGGCCGCCGTTATTTTTTCTTTCACACCTCCGACGGGCAATACATTTCCCCGAAGGGTAATTTCACCTGTCATGGCAACACGATTTTTTACCGGAATACCCGTGAGGAGTGAAACGATGGCTGTAAACATACCCACACCGGCAGAAGGTCCATCCTTAGGAATAGCGCCTGCAGGCACATGGACATGAATATCGGTATTTTCATTGAAATCTTCATCCAAACCCAATATATCTGTATGAGATCGAACATAGGTCATGGCTGCTGTGGCCGATTCTTTCATCACATCCCCCAATTGGCCCGTGAGAGTAAGCCTGCCCTTCCCTTTCATTTTAGACGCTTCAATAAACAGGATATCACCTCCGGCTGCCGTCCAGGCAAGTCCCGTGACCACTCCGGGTTTTGTGGTTCTTTCAGCCAATTCAGAATAGAATCGTGGTGCACCTAAATAATCGGATACTTTCTTTTTATTGACTTTAATCTTTTTGGTATTTTTTTCAATCTTATCCCGGGCAACCTTTCGAAATACATTGGCAATCTCCCGTTCCAGGTTACGCACCCCTGCTTCACGGGTATAGGAATTAATTAATTCTTTTATGCCTGTTTGGTTCAGAGCCACATCTTTTTTAGTCAAGGCATTTTCCTTCATTTGTTTTGGAATCAAATGCTGCATTGCAATTTGTACTTTTTCATCCTCGATATAACCTGAAAATTCTATGATTTCCATACGGTCTCTCAATGCAGGTGGAATGGGATCTCGATAGTTTGCTGTGGAAATAAACATGACTTTACTTAAGTCAAAATCCACCTCCAGATAATGATCAGCAAATGTACAGTTTTGTTCCGGGTCTAATACTTCCAATAGTGCAGAGGAAGGGTCTCCTCTAAAATCACCCCCAAGCTTATCAATTTCATCCAACATAAATACAGGATTGTTTGTCCCCGCTTTCTTTAAGGATTGAATAATCCGCCCCGGCAAGGCACCAATATAGGTTCGGCGATGACCCCGAATTTCTGCTTCATCTCTCACGCCTCCGAGAGAAATTCGTACAAATTCACGTCCCATGGATCTGGCGATTGAACGACCCAGCGATGTCTTTCCAACACCGGGAGGACCTGCAAAGCAAAGAAGCGGTCCCCGAAGGGCCCCTTCCGGATCTTTCTGCATTTTTAATGCACGAACAGCTAAGTATTCTAAAATTCTTTCTTTGACTTTTTCTAACCCATAATGATCCTTATCCAAAATAGATTTTGCATCTTTCACATTGATGGAATCTTCAGATGTTTTGGACCATGGTAATTCTGTGAGCCAATCCAGATAGGTCCGGGAAACGGTATATTCCGGTGACTGAGATGGTATTTTCGACAGTCTATCCAGTTCTTTTAACGCCACTTTCTCCGCTTCTTCCGGCATCTTGGCCTCTTTAATGGCATCCTCAATATCTTTCAGTTCGACTTGGGATTCATCTTCACCTAATTCCCGTTTAATCGCCTTCATTTGTTCCCGGAGATAATATTCCCGCTGAGATTTGGAAATTTCATCATGAACTTCTGTTTGAATTTCTTCACCCAGCTTAATGCGCTGTATTTCTTTTGATAAAATTTTAATTGCTTTTTCTACTCGCTTTTTTACATCCAGCTCCTCCAACACCTCCTGTTTTTCAGGATTGGGGACGGTGAGGAGAGAAATGGTCCGGTCAGCCAATCGAGATGGTTTCTGAATATTGGATAACATACCTGTATGCTCTTCACTCAGGTTTGGTGCTATCTGAATCAGTTCACTGAATACCTGGCGCAAATTGTTACCTAATGCATCCAGTTCAATATCTTCCGAAGGAACATTGTCAGATAATCGCTGAACAACGGCGCGATAGTAAGGTTCTTTTTCTTTAAACGATAAAATTTTAACCCTGTCAATACCCTGAACGATGGCGGACTTACTGTTGTCGGGCATATCAAATACTTTTAACACTACAGCCAGTGTACCAAATGAATACATTTCATCAGGATTTGGATCTTCAATCGATCCATCTTCCTGGGCCACCACCACAATATGCTTACTGGATGCTGGTAATTCATTGATTAATTTTAATGACTTCTCGCGTCCGATATAAATCGGAATGACTTGCTGTGGAAATAACACCGTATTCCGTAGAGGCATAACTGGGTAAGATTCACTTTCCTCAATTATATCTTCATTCATATCTTTTTCAAATTCGTCTTTCATAACATTCCTTTTTGTATGTTCGGCTTATGTTTGTCAAACATTATACCAAAAATATTAATTTGCTTTTATGTCGCAAAATGGTCCAATATTTTTCAGTTCTCTGCCAAATCGGTTCACTTTGGCGAAATATGACAGGAGACACAATTTTCACGAAATTCGTGGGGCATTTTTTTAACCATCATAGGTCCCGACCCAAAATTCATTTCCCGTTCAGTAGCGTGGCACTTCAAACAGGTGCTTTCATCAATATACTGCATGTGAGCCACAAAGTTCGATAACTTCGGTGGTACCTTTCCATCAACGAGTATGAGCGGTGTCTCATCCGTAGCTATTTCTGGTTTGGGATCGATTCCCTGATCTGCATAGATAATCCAAACCAATATGAATCCTGCAGCCACCACTAATCCATAAATTAAATTTTTCTGATTATTCATTTGTTACCCTTTACCATTCGTGCTTGTTCATCTGCATGATAAGAACTCCTGACTAATGCCCCCGATTCAACCACCCTAAATCCCAGTTCCAACCCAATCTTTTTATAATTTTGAAATTCTTCATTTGCAACAAAGCGATCCACAGGAAGATGATGACTTGTGGGCTGTAAATATTGACCAATGGTAAAAATCTCTACACCCAAATCCGCAATTTCTTTCATGGTTTCGATCACTTCCACTTTGGTTTCGCCCAGACCCACCATCATGCTTGTTTTGGTAAGTAAACCAAAATGGACAGATTGTTCTAACACATCTAAACTCCGGGACCAAATGGACTGAACTCGAACCTGACCACTGATTCGTTCCACACATTCCACGTTGTGAGAAAAAATATCCGGTGCCGCTTCAAAAACGGTTTCCAGTGCGGGACCATACCCCTGGAAATCTGGGGTTAAAACTTCAACCGTACACCCGGGAACATTCCGGTGAATTTGACGGATCGTTTCCGCCCAGATTCTTGCCCCAAAGTCACCCTTTAAATCATCCCGATCTACGGATGTAATGACCACATGACGCAGATTCATTTTTTTCACTGCCATGGCTGTTCGGAAGGGTTCAAATTCATCCACGCTGTTTGGTTTCCCGGTATTCACGGAACAAAATCCGCAGGATCGGGTACAGGTATCCCCTAAAATCATAATTGTCGCCGTCCCCCGTCCCCAGCATTCGTAAATATTGGGGCAACGTGCTTCTTCGCATACCGTATTAAGTTTATTGGTGTGAACCACCTTTTGGACAAATTTGTATTCATCACCATATACTAAGCGGATTTTTGGTTTTCCCACCGGTATTTTATTCATGACAACTGCCATCAATCCACCTTCTGAAACAGGTAAATCATGTATCGTTTATATTTCCGGAATTCATCACTTTCCAGCAACGAAAATTGTTTCATTTTTTTATCCACCTTATTACCAAATGCTTTCTTAATCACCTTTAGAATAAAGGGGTAATTTTTATCCATATATTGGGATGAAAATTCCACCGTAGGATATATAAATCTTTCCATAAATGCTTTCACCCCATCTAGCGTTGGCATGGTATTTTCCGTCTGATCATATTCCCGTATGAGTTTAAAACCAAATTTCTCTGCCGTCTCCATATATACTTTTTCATCATGCGCAGCTTTAATATGCCAATCTCCACTACCATCATTGTGATGAAGAAAATAATCGGAAGCCAATAAGTATCCACCATCCCGAATGGTTTTTCTTGCTGTTTCCCACCCCGATTCAATCTGGATATAACAAGCACTTTCACTTTCCAACACCAGATCATATTTTTTTTCAGGTTTAAAATCTTCGAACTTTGACCGATGAAATTTTACTTCACCATTATACTTTTCAGCAAAAACGGTCTCCTGATATTCGTCCGGAGAAAGGGCTTCTACTTCATATCCTTTGGATAAAAGATAACTGGAATTCCCTCCGATCCCCGCGCCCACATCGAGCACTGTTTTCACATCTTCTGGTATAAACGAAACCAGATGCTCAATATAGCGGCCCTGAGCTTTCACCATTTCATTTAATGTGAACTCTGAGGCATTGACAGACTCGGGATTATCCCAAAATCCATAATGGAGATAAGGCGAGCGCACCGATTCTGAATAAAGCTTTAGGACATGATCAATGGGCATTAGACTAACCTATCTAAATTCATACTCTCAAGATTCTGCCTGACAGAATCAATAAATTGACTGCCGCCAGCACCATCAATCAAACGATGATCAAATCCCAGGGAGAGGTTCATCATGCTCTTAATACCAATAGTATCCCCAGCGTCAGTTTCAATAACAACCGGTCTTTTCTTTATCGCCCCTACTCCCAAAATTCCAACATTGGGTTGATTAATAATTGGTGTTCCTATGGTTACATTAAAAACGCCAAAATTAGAAATGGAAAATGTGGATCCTTGAAGTTCATCCGGGTTCAATTGTTTATTGCGTGTTCTTAACGCCAAATCTCTCACTTTTCGGGTTAGGCCAAGAAAGTTCAATTCTTCGCATTTTGAAATAACCGGCACCATCAATCCCTTATCCACAGCCACCGCTAACCCGATATTAATATTTTTACGAAATATAATTGTGGTGCCATCTATAGATGCATTCATTTCAGGAAAACTGTTTAAAGCGATGACACATGCCTGGATAATGAATGGCGTATAGGTCAATGCAAATCCTTCTTTATTGTAAAAATCATTTTCACGCTCGTTTACATATTGTACGATAGCGCTCATATCAACCTCAGTCACCACATAAACATGGGCAGCCGTATCTATGCTTTTTCGCATATGGCCAGCAATCAGTTTTCGCATATGATCCATTTCAACCTGTTCCTCAACTCCGGAAGAAACGATCGGTTCTTTTCCTAAAGAAATATTCGCCGGTTTTTCCATGGATGGTTTTAAATGTGTTTTCAGATATTTAAGAATATCAACTTTGGTTACCCGGCCACCTTTACCGGAACCAAGGATTGCCATGAGTTCTTCAACCCCAATGTTATTTTCAGCAGCAATTTTATTTACGACAGGTGTAAAAAATTTCTTTTCCCCAGATATTGCCGATGGTGATGGGGATGGTGAGGGCGCTGGTTTTTGCACTACAATGGGTTTTTCCTCAATAGGAACAGGTTCGGCCTCTGACATTTCTTTTTTAGGCGAAGTAACCACTGGTTTTGCTACATCAGCATTTGTTTCAATTCGTGCAATCACGCTGCCCACATCCACAACATCATTTACTGCCGCAAGAATTTCTACAATGATGCCTGAATCCGTGGATGGGATTTCTGAATCAACCTTATCTGTCCCAATTTCAAGAAATAATTCATCTTTTTCAACGGAATCACCCACCTGCTTCCGCCATTCAATAATAGTGCCTTCCGTAATGGATTCGCCCATTTTTGGCATAATAACATCTATAATCATTAGTACTCCAGCAATTCTTTTAATGCAGTTTGAATGTTATGGGTTTGGGGAAGGATTTCTTCTTCCAAAAACCAATTAAATGGAACATGGCTGTC
>Ga0302118_10000330_pt1 | contig 21920 bp, 24 predicted proteins | sample AG5_331_MG_FD_203126 | JGI IMG/M metagenome (GOLD analysis project Ga0302118, IMG submission 203126) | Marine microbial communities from Western Arctic Ocean, Canada - AG5_33.1 | ecosystem: Environmental > Aquatic > Marine > Oceanic | place: Canada: Western Arctic Ocean | collected 2017-10-01 | reverse complement strand
AGTCTCAAAAAATACGTATACTTCATAAAAAGTTTTAGATACTTGTATACTTTAACACCATAGAAAATTCGGCATAAAAAAAAGTGGTTAATCACACGTGATTAACCACTTAATTTATTTTTATTTTTTACATTGTTTTTAGTTTACTTTTTAATATTAGATGTAAATTTAAATCGTGTTGAATCTAAATTTCCAGCTAATAACTCTTTTTTGAATTGTTCATTTTGTTGTTTTCTGGTTGTATTTACTTTTTTATTATGTAATCTACTTGCTTCATTTTTTTTATTAATTTCGGCTGAATTTTCATCATATCTTAAATTATATTTTGTAGAAAGTTTTTTAAAAATATCTTGTAGAATTGGGATAAGTTTTTTAATCTCTTGTTTATCGTGATCTGATGTTTTAGTATTTGTATTTGATGATATTTGATTAATTTTTTTAATATCGGTTACTATCATTTTTTTAACTTGATTAATTTTAATATTAGATTTTGATACATCAAAATCTTTTTGATTTAATAAAGTTTCAAGATCATCAAAAATATGTTTTGTTAAAAATTGATTATGTGTATCATGAATAGAATTTTTAATATCAAACCATTGATTAATACTTTTTAATGCAATTTTATTTGTTGATGTTGGAGTAAATTTGAAATTTTTCAATTCGTTTGAAAAATATTTTTTTGTTGCTGGTGCGGGTGCTGGTGCGGGTGCAGGTGCTGGTGCTGGTGCGGGTGCGGGTGCGGGTGCGGGTGCGGGTGCGGGTGCGGGCGCGGGTGCGGGTGCTGATTTCCCCCCCGCTTTTTTCTTTTTGTAATTGTCTTTTACCTCTTGTTGTGTCATCGCACATCCATAAGATAAATTTAATCTTTTTGCTTCACTTCTAACATGTTCTACCCATGCATTAACCATTATATATATTGACTATATAATTATACTATATACTATATATAGATTCATTCCTCTAAATGCTTATAACAAGCATTATACCCCCCCAATTGGACCTATATTGCTTCGAATAAGCACTTAGAGATATGAATCTATATATAGTATAGAGTAGAAAAACATCAACTCAACATGATCCCCTGTCTTCCAACTGAAATCAATGATCTCATCTTGTCTTATTCATGTAAGCCCATCATACATCATAAAAGGCGGTTCACACCTCTTCTTATGGATATGGCAGACGCCCGCCGCTTACAAAAGATGAGGTTGAATATCTCGGAATATCTCACAACCACAGAGAGAGGACAAGCTTATTCACGTGAATATGATAAGAAATATCCGGAGTGGAAATTCCTCAAATATCTGAAAATGTCAGACAGACAATATGACAGAATCATGGAGAGAGTTGAAGAAACAGCCGATAACACGATAAACCGTACCAATCATCTGTTCCCTGGATATTTCACCCCTCCTTTTCCTGAAGTGATGCCATCTCCCCTATATTCTGAATATCCCGATTCAGATGAAGATTAACTAACTCAATCATAATAAATAAATTAAATTAAATAGCCCATTATTCGTAATGGGCTATTTTACATATAAAACATAATATATATAAAATATATATATGTTTTTACCTTTACATATTCAAAATAAAATTATAATGTATAGTATTCATAAGTATCCATATTTAAATGAATTAAATAAATATAATGATTTAGTTGAAAATGTAATATATTTATTTAAAATAAAACCAACTATAGCGGATATTGTTAGCTTTTTATAAAAATCATATAATATATATGCTATTATTTATAGCTTATTTAGGTATTGGTACAATCTTTATGACTGGTTTCATCGGTTCGTTGACTGCTAACACACACAAGAAATATCATATATATCCAATTGAATATAATTATCACTTATTGAAATATAATATACGCAAAAAACATTATAATTAACCAAAGGTATCTTCGATTAATGTTTAACATATTTACTTTGCATAAATACACCGTGACCGGCTTTCCGCGCGTCTTCCTCTTGTGCTGCTAGATTGTCCCCATGTTTATGACTTATAATAATATGTCTTAATAAAGTTGTTGATATTTTCTTACCTGTTGATTTAAATATATCTTCAATCCAATTTGTAAATTCTCCAGATGTAAAAGCTGTATTAGTCTTAGGATTTTCAAATAAATATTTATTAAATTTTGTAAGTCTTAGATATCTATTAATTATTTTATTATTTTTTTGATCTAATTCAATTTTTATAGGATCTAATTTCTTTGAAGTTTTGAATGAATTCAAAAGAATATAATAATTGCTTTTATATTTTACAAAATAGTTTATTTTTGGAGGTTCAATATTATTCAATTTATATTGTTTATTAATTTTATTTAATCGTCTATCAGTTATTTTATATAAAGCCCTAAAATCATTCCGGACGACATTATCTATAAACAAAGTTAAAAATAGTTTTTGTGCAATTTCTGATTTTAAATTTAATTTGTCTTTGATTGTTATTATTTCATCATATGAAATCCAATTCTTTTTCTCTTTGTCAGATTTTTCATGGGTTGCGGTGTGTTCTTCATATTGTAAATTCCCCTTATCTCTTTCAATCACATATGTTTTAACTTCTTCCGGCTCTGGTGTGATTGTTTTTAAAACTACTATTATACTATTTAGTATATTTCTCTTTGTCAAATATGATTTAGTTTCTAAAAATGTAAATACTTTTACTTGATTTAATAAAAAATCAAAATTAATTATAGGTTTATTTTCATTGATATTCTTATTAATATTTTTAATACTTGCTATATAAGCTTTTATTGAACTATCTGAAATATCTGGTTTTTCTTTTTTAATTAATGAAAACAAATCCATTTTTATTTATATATTAATATAAAATAAAAATAAATTTAGAAATAAAACTTAATTATAATGTTTTTGCGTCGCAGGTAATAACCAACGGACAGAAGTTTTTACATATCTTAAAGTCGTTCCGGCGATCACATTGAATAAAGTTGAACTTTTTATCGAACACGTACTCAAATATAACTTCAAATTCTTTTTTAGTATACTTACTAAACCATTCAGCCCAAAGCCTCTCCTTTTCAATAAGGCTTCCAGTTTCAAATTGGATTAATTGCTGTACACAGTCTCGACAATCTTTGTCAAGACCTGAAACATAATTTTGAGAAACTATCCAAATTGAGAGGTGATTGTGACGATGATTACGCAACATTTTTAATAGTTGCTTACGTACATATTTATCGCGTAACTCAACAGCCATATCATCTAAAATTAATAATGAAAAATATTGAGAATCTTTGCCGCGTTTTCCGTCTCCCTGTGCTTTTATTGTTTGAACTTCATCATATATTTCTGTTAAATTTGCAACATTTAACTCATCATATACATGATCTTGATCTATATGTTTTATAAAAGAATCCTCATAAGAATTCTGTGACGACTTAGGACAGCAGACAGCTATATAATCGTAACATGTTCCTTTGTTCTTACCTAAACAATAAGACCCTTTTATTAACGATTCTACGGTATGTGATTTACCGCTACCTGGACGACCTACTATATACATTGTATGGGGTTTACGACTTAAACCACAGTCACCAAATTTTAAATCTTTTGACATATCAATATCTCGAGTTGATTTACTCAATAATATTTTATCTCCGGGTTTTATTAAATCAATTTTCATAAAACTATATACTATAACATTTTAATTTAAAAGTCATTTACTTTATTTATTTTAAATTCCAATTCATAATATATATTTGAACTACAGTACTTTACATTTCCATCTATATCTGTTAATTCTAATGTTATATTATCTAATTTTTTAACATCTATTCTTTTATGACTTGCGTCTACTGAATTATTTAATTGTATAATATTCGCGGCTGACTCTGACACAACAGTGCCGTAAATGTCATCTGGATCTGGAATTGGAGGGCATGGGGGGCATGGTTCAATAATGGTTATTGATAATTGAGATGTTTGCCCGTCTTGTGCCCCACCTGTTGCCGTTGCGTTATAATCAATGTAAGCGGTTGTAGCTGGTATATTAGCATAAACTATACTGAATGCGGATGATGTTCCAGATGCCCCCGCACCTGAAACCGCACCTAAATTAACGCCTGAAATAGATTTATATACTGCCGTATAATTGTAAGTAGTCGTTGGATCTAATGGTATGGGGCTTACACTGTAAATTGAATCTGTTGATATTTGATTATTTGGGGCTTGAAATGTTAAAATAAATGGAACAACTGGAACAACTGGGGGCTGAATTATAACGAGGGATACAAATGCATCAATATTTTCACTACTGGTTGCACCGTATAAAATATATGCAGCAGATGCTGGTAATGATGCCCCTCCAACGGTAAATGAAGATACTAAACCAGTCGTGCCAATTCCCGCAACTGCTGAAATTAAGACATCTGATGCAGTGTAATAATTAGCCGTCCAAGTGAATGTTACAGCAACTGATGGTGCGGGGGTGACTGTCATGGTATAAGTTCCCGATACATCTGCAGGTATTCTATTATTTAAACCCCCACTAAATAGGATTTCAAATTGAAAAGAGTTGTCAGCATCTACAACCCAGTTTGACGGCATAATAAAATTATTAGGAGCAACGCTAGTTGTATATGCGGGGTCTACATACTGACCTGTTACTGCTCGTCCGGACGTAAAACTACCTGTATATGTCGTCGTATTTAATTCCCAACTTCTTTTTATCGTAAGTTGTGTCTCACTTAAAACATTAAAAACAATATTTCTATCTGCTGCCGGATATCCATTAGGTGCGGTTGCCGTGCTAATCCAAACTCCAATATCTGTCCCCCCTACTGGTCCTAAAGCATCAAATAAGCCGCTTGCTTTTTGTGCTGCGGTAAAATTATTAGTTGTCGTCATCAGTCCGAGAGGAGTATATCGTGCAGGTCTATATCCTACCCACTGCACAAATAATTGATTTGTATTAGATACCTCCCATAATATTGGTCTGTATGGATTTGGAAATCCGATTGGGTCAGGAGTAACTATGCCTTCAGTACCAATATAAGCATATCCATTACTTTGAATACTGGGAAGAACAGGGGATGTTACATGCGGACCCCATGTTACAGTGCTATTAGCAGTCGGAGTCCATGTAGTCCCGTCTAGCGTTTCCCAATACTGCCATGTTCCGGATAAAAATAATGCCGTTCCCTCTGTAGCATCCTTTGCCGTCCCACTTTGAGGTAAATTACCCGCTACGATGGATGGACTCCAACTATTTATAGAAAACCCTTGTAACAATGAAGTATTATTATACCCTTCTGCTGTCTGATCTAAATCCCAATATTTATCATCTAAGACAATAAAATTATTCTGTAATTTAACTATTACTTTTTGAGTTGAGTTGATAGGTGGTATTAATATTGTAAATGATACATCACTTACATCACAGTTTATCTGTTGCTGAGCGGAATTACTATGGAGAGATATGGCTAAAATGGGATCAGTTCTAACATCAGTAAGATTTAAAATATGTTCAACTAGGTCAGTATCAAGGGTACTCCCTAATGGAGGAGTAAAGTTGTATGTATCTTTATAGTTATACCAATTAGGTGCAATTGGGGGTCCAGTATAAATATTTATAAATATCTCCCCTGCTGGTAAGACTAAATTATTTTTCATATTTATGGTAAGTTGTAGTAAGTCATTATAGTTAAACGGTACCGCTCCTGGTGCGGATGAGTGATATAAATAAAGTTCCATCTTGTTACTGTCGTTGAGTGTTTTGTTAAATTTCCAACCATATTGGGTTTCACTAACTAAACTAACATCTGTTGCAAATAAATTGAATTGTGATGGTGCAGAATATACAACTTCAATATCTGGTAATGGCGTTGGTGGTATGACAGGACCTACATATGGTGCGGAACTGATGACTGTTGCCGTTGCTGTATCTAATCCATATATAGTATCTATTAAACTAACATAAATAATATTATTAAGTATATCGTGCCAACAAGCATCTAATGGCTGGGTATTTGGTAAAGTGGGATATAAAGATGTCCCCGCCCCGTATGGTTGAAAATTGCCCGTATTGGGAGATAATTCTACTTTTTGAACTCCATTATCGTTCTTAAATAATAACTGCCACCCTTCCCCCTGTGGTCCTCTATCTACTTTCCAACCGTGTAAAGCAGTCCCTAGAAAAGTATATCCAGTCGGATTGAGTGAAGTCGTTTCATACCGCCAATATGTCCCTGCATTATTAAAAAAGTATAATTGCCAGAATACTGGGGGGGTACTCCCCGCAAGTGATGACCGATACACATATGTTATTGTATTTGTCCCAATTTCTGGGAACATCGCAAGTCTACTTTCTGTTTTAAGATATACCCCATTTGTAAAAAACTGAACTTCATCATTTTTAAAAGCCATAATAGTCGTTGCGTCCCATGCATCATAACAAACCCCATCTAAGTTGTAATTCATTCCATTGTAATTTGCCATTTATATATACTATAGCTTTTTTAAAAAAAGCTAGAAAAAACTTAATTCTAAGTTTTTTGTTGAGTTTTTTTAAAAAACTCATGCATATACCCCGACTAATGTATGACTTGGAGTATATGCTGCAGATGGGTAATGACCTGTCCCCCCACCTGTAAATGCGTTCCAACCTGTACCGATTGAATGTTGTGAAATCTGTCCGAGTGTGGTATGGTTATTATTTAAATAATCTACAGTTGTAGATAATAATGGATAAATTCCAATATACCATGTTGCAGTCTGATGAATTCCATAAGAAAACAATAAATATGTATTAGTAGCGGTATCCATTCTAAATAAATGATGATCTAGCGATTCTTTGAAATATCGAGGGGGGGAGTTATCTCTATAAAGACTTCCAACTGATATATAATCACCGTTTAAAGCTGGTGTGTATGGATGACTTCCAACTGTTAATGTGTAAGTAGTGGGTGGAGGTATCGCGGGGGGTGGTGTTACGGTTTCAATTTGAATTTTATTTAAAAAACTTTGATAACCTAAATGAATGGGAATAGATGTTATAATATTATTTTGTAATGTTTCAATTTTTGAAGATACAGAATCTAAACCTAATCTACAAACTAAATATAATGGATCATGATTCATATTAACTTTATAAGCTAATTCACGATTAACTTCTGTTTGACCTAATGTTGTGAGTGGTTCAATCGTATCTTTATTTATTCCGAGCCAATTTGCTATAATTTCATTTGATTTTTGATATAATGGAGATGATAAAGATTTAGACCAATAAGCATTATTAAATGATACTTTATGGCTGTTATCTGTTAATGATAAAATTCCAGATGATGCCGTATATGATAAAGCCGATATCACTGCACCAGATTGAAGTCTACTTGCTAACATTCTATTTATAATATTAATTAAATCTTGAATTGAGTTAATATATCTTAATGGAGTTTGAAAATTATAAATGGGGGTTGTTGCGTTCCAAGCTGGGAGAACTGTTTCTGATTTTGTAATAAATAATTTTAATGGTGTCGCTGTTACGACTGGGGCGGTTGCTGGTTCAGTTACTATTATTTCTAATATTGGATTATCATAATCAATTCTTAATGATGATATACTATCTGGTAAAACTGCTTTGATACTGGCTACTGATAATATTTCATCATTAGTTGCGTCAAATGATAAATGACGTAAAGGGAATAAAGAATCAGCGTGATTATCTACTTGTAATAATTTTGCATCTCTTGTGTTAAAATGACAACGGATCGTTTCTTGACTCATATATATTATACCTTTTTAAAATAACTTAGCGTTTTCTTTGATATCTATAATTAGAATTCATTGGATCGGATCTTGTCCCATCATTAATTTGGTTTGCGTTATTTGAAAATGAAATCGCAACGCTTCTTTTATTTGCGTCAATTGGTGCAGTGTTCTGAGCGTCACCACTGAGAAGATCGCGAGATAATAAACGACTAATGCCCATAGCTTTATTATCAAGTTGATTAATATTATTAGGTAATACGCGATCAATAAATTTAGATTGTGATCTTTTGCCTTGTCCTTGTCCTCGAACTAAATACGGATTCATATATATATAATATAGCTTTTTAAAAAAAATTAAAAGCTATTAATATATATGAGTATTAATGATAAAATACGAAATCTTGAAAAAGATAATTTTGTAACTAAACCATTAAATCGTGCCCTTTTTCTAAATCCTTTTATGTTAAAATCAAAAAATCAATTATATAATAATATTGCGAATGCTGGGGGATTTGGAAATGATGAAACTAATAATAATGATAATGATAATGATAATGCAGATTCTTTATTAAATAATATTAAGGGGTTTTTATTTGGTTCTCCATTACCTGATAGCAGACGACGCTCACCTAATAGCAGACGACGTTCATCACCTGATAGCAGACGACGCTCATCACCTGATAGCAGACGCCGATCCCCATCACCCGACCCTGATGATATACAAGTAGATCCAGATAGCAGACGCCGATCAAGTAGACGACGAGTAGATCCAGATAGCAGACGCCGATCAAGTAGACGCCGTGTTGATCCAAATTATAGAGATCCAGATTCTGATATTATTCCAACGACATCACCCACAGAAGCAGAGATAAAAGAATATGTAACATCCGTAAGACAAAGTGATTTAACAACACAAACTAATTTTATTAAATCTACAACCCCTTTTAGATCTGATAATTTAGAAACTAAAAAAAATGAATTAGAATTAGCTAGGCATGTTCAATCTGAGGTATATCAAAAACCGGAAGATCGACGCAGCATTAAAGGTTATAAAAGAATTAGAGAGCTTGGAAACGATGAAAATGTAATATATAAATCTGAATCAAACGCAAAAAAAAATGAAGTTATATGGGGTATACGTGGTAGTGATACAGCAGAAGACTGGCTCGTTGACTTTCAAATATGGGCTAAAAAACAAGATATGACTATATTTCCAACTGGTTTAATGGATAAAAGATTTAAAAAAGCTAATTTAAAATATAATGAAATTCGGAACCAGTTTCCAAATGCTAATATTATTATGGGAGGGCATTCACTTGGGAACGCAGTTGGGTTAGAAATTCTTAAAAATAATAAAGCAGATGATAATATATTATTATATGGTTTTAATGGATATCATCATAATGATTATATAGAAAAAGATTTAAATAAACATCACACGGTAGCCGTAGAAGGTGATTTTGTAAGTTGGTTATCTGATAATGAAAATACAGTTATTCAATTATTAGAAAAGCAAGAAACAAAAGAAAAACTAGCTGGAACTGTTGCGGCTGCATTTGCTTCTCTTGTATCTATATATATTGTTAAAAAAATCGCAGAAAATAAATTGATAGACGCTGAAAATTTATTTACAAATGAACATGGAAATGAATTACCTAATGAAATAATGGATCAAATGTCCGAATCAGAAATGAGGAAAGTTCTAGAAGAAATGGATTTAACAACACATACAGCAGAAATTAAATTTATGGATCCGAATGATCCAGAAGACGCACTAACAATATTAGATAAATTTGAAGAAGGGGACACTGAAAATTGGACTGATCCAAAAAATATATTAGCATATACTGTTCATACGCAAAAAGCACCTTCACGACGTGAGCAATTAGCAGATATGACGACTAATATTGAAGCTATGTTTAAATATATAAAAATAATTGCTGGAGTGAGTCTTATGAGCATTTATGGAATATTTTATACTGATCTTCATAGTTCAGATAATTTTAAACCCAAAAACCCAAAATGGATTAAAAAGAAAACTAAAAAAGAAAAAGATGAGAATTTAAGAAACGCTAAAAAATTAAATTATGATGTTAAATATGAATTACCAGATGAACTATAAACTACTTTTAAAAAAAGTAGGATAAAAGCCAATTTTTGTTCCTCTTTTTTCTAAAAAGGGATTATGATAATACTTTTACAGTCTTGACCTCTACAACAAGATTATAATCTGTTCCGTTTAATGCTAATGGTTGTAATTCTGTATTTACGATTTCTAATTCTAAACGAGTTATTGATTTTCCTGAAATTGGTTTATGACTCCCGCTTACTGAGTGATTTGTATAATTAATCATTGAAGGCGTCTCATAAAATGTAGTGGAATTATCGGGATTTGTAACTGATAAATCCTGAGTGCCGTTTATGGTGGAATCTATAACAACTGGAACAGATCCTAATATATTTACATATGAACCCTTATCATTACTTAGAAATGTTTCAATTAATTCATCTATTTTAATATAAACAACTGGGCAAATACTCGCAACATTAAAACTATAAGGGGCGGGGGTGGTTAAATTCATAGTTGTATCTTTATCAGTATTAACTCCCATAGCAGTTAATAAAGAGGGCGTCGATGTTTTTAAAAATTTAACAGTCGTAGCAGTTTTAACACTTAATTGATTTGCTGAATTTAATTCAAATAAATCAGTTGATGCAGTATTTATTATTTCCAATAGTTGATCTGATCTTGTGTTTAATGATAATTTAGCAAAAGTATTATTTACCCCTACATTTAATAATGTATCATTTTGATTAAAATAAATATTATGTGTTGTTGCTCCGATTTCAAATGATAAAATAGAACAATTATCTTCATGTATAGTTGAATTAACTGAGGTATTGGGAACACTCGCAACACTAGATGCAAAAGAACATTTAATTAATGATAAAGCTAAAATCTCATTTGATTTTCTTTCAATATTTGCGGTTCTATAATCAATCTTAATTTTAGAATCATTTGGATTAATTTTAGTTACAGTGTCCGAACTATTAATATATAATCGTCTGGTATCCATTTCTATATACTATCACTTTTTAAAAAAAGTGAGCAAAAACTTATTATTATTTAATATTTTGCTAGCTTTTTTTAAAAGCTATTTTAAAAAAGTCAAGGTCCAAGTTGTGTGCTAACTGGTGCGGCTCGTGCTGTCGTTCCGTGTGGGTTTGCGGGTTGATATGCGGGAGGATGATTAAAGCCGTATGACTCACGCCAATTTCCAATATAAATAGGTCTTGATTGACCACCATAAACATAAGCATAAACATTACCTGCGGATGTGATACGATAAGTTTGAATTTGTTTATCACGTCTAAGTGCGGCTGGGAATATTGTTTGTAATTCTGGATATTGTGCAGCTGATAAAAACCCCGATGACCCCGCTATGGTTGTTAATTTTGTTTTTGATGATGCGGGCAATTTATCATATAAACTAGATAATAATGAATTTGATATACCTACGTTATTAGTTATTCTATCAGTTACGGGAACGATGGGGGGATGAGTTGCCGTTACTTGTGTATTTGCCGATCGCAATGTTACACCGTCATTATTAAAATTTGCGGATGCTGTTCTCATTCTGTTTGCCATGGTGTTACCTGCTCCCCCGGGTGAATTTGCTATTATATTTTCATTTGGAAGATCTGAAACTGAACCCTCACCTAAACGAGATGCCCCCTCAGTTGGATCGGGTTCTGCGTCTGCGGGTGCTACCCCTGCATTGTCTCGTGTTCCCGAGTGTGCTGCATCATTTGCTGCGGCTGCGTCTGCCTCATCGTCTAAATTAATAACATCACCTTGTCGTGGTGGTGCGTCTGCTTGTGTTGCGGTTGCTGGTGCGTCTGCTGCGGGTTCACCTGATGCTGCTGCGGCTGTTCCTCCACCTGCTGCGGCTGCACGTGCTGCGGCACGTGCGGCTGCTGCTGCGGCTTGTCTTCGTTGTCTTGCTGCAGCGGATAAAGTTGGAGAAAATCTGGCTGGGGTTGTGGGTGCGGTTGTGGGTGCGGTTGTTGTTTCCTCATCCGTATCTTTATTCTCATCTTTATCTTTATTCTCATCTTTATTTTTTAGTTTTGGAGCTGTCATAATGGGAGGAGTAGTTTTTTTATTATAAATATCAGTCAGAATTTGAGAATCCGATTTTAATAAAAAGGGATTAATATAAACTGGTCTATTTAATGGTTTTGTTTTAAAATTTTCCATTTCTAATTTTCTTATTTGGGCGTTTATACTCATTTTAATATATATAATTATAAGTTATATAATATATTATGGAAATCATTGAAACTGTTGAAGTTAAGAAGGTTAAGAAGAAGCCTAGATCAGACAAGCAGATCGCCGCTACTAAACTCTTAGTGGAACGCAACAGACTGAAACGAGAGGCAAAGAAAAAGGAATCAGAAAAACTTCCAGACCTACCCGCCGAAAAACCGTTAGTTATAAAGGAAGTTATTCCCGAAGTTGTTCCAGAAGTTAAAGTTAAAAAAGTTCGCAAACCACGAGTTAAAAAAGTAAAACCCCCGACACCTCCCCCGCCCTCTTCAGATTCTGAAACTGATTATACATCAGATGAGGAATTAACTGATTTTGTAAATAAAATAGATATTAATCCAGAACCTGAACCATATGTTGAAATAGATGAACCACCCGCACCAATTGAACCACCTAAACCCCGCGTTGTTAAATTACCCCGTCGCTACCGTTGACTTTGACTTTAAAGAAGTATACACGATGACAAAACTTTTTTGAAAGTATACGTATTTTTTGAGACTGACTTTTTCATTCACTATAAAAAGATTATATATATAGTCTTCTTATAGTCTTATTTTATTATTATTATTATTTAATTAAAAAAGTATTCAAAAGTATGTATACTTATAAAAAAAAGTAAAAAATATATTTATTATAAAACATAAAATATAAAAAAAATATTATATATGTAAATTCTCAAAAGTATCCATAGTTTTGATAACTTTTTTTAACCAAAGGTAGCTTCGCTTAAAAGTTAATAGGAGATACTCCAATCGCCTGACGCGTCTATACTGTAAAGAACACCCATTCTTAAAATGGTATAAACTTGCATCGCCTGTGTGGTGTCTGCTGGTTGAGTTGCGAGGGCTACGCCTGCCGCATCATATTTAATATATTTTTCTATTGTTCCATGTGACTCAATTATAACTCCGCTTGTATTAATACCATCAGCAGCCATATCAAATTGAGTAAGGTCTACTCCAACCGCATTACGATTAATATTTATTTTTTTTGTTACATCATCGGGTAAACGAGGCTCGGAAAAATCAGAGTTAAGACGATTATGCAAAATAGTATTTGAATATTGATTATAACAAGAGAGCATTTCTTGAGTGTGTTCCCCAATTCCAGAAAGGGCACGAGGGGGGAAATTAATACCACCAATACGAACAAACCACTCACCGCGATCATGTCCATTTAAATAAGGATTGCAGCATTCCCATGGATCGCGATTGCCTGTTGAATTGCGTCTAAATCCAGACTGAATAACGGATAACAGTTTACGAGGGCGACGACCAGCAATAACATTAGTTTTAAGAAATGAAGAGGGCATATCGAGTTCATCTGGTCTTAAAGAATGTTGAGATGCGGTTTGCTGTGTGTCAGACCACGACACGATATTGGGACGCCCGCCCGCGTGTGATTCAACAGTACGTAAAGCTAAATCAGAAACAACATCAATCTGACAATCAAAATTAACAGTTAATTCAAGTACTTGATCTTGTGCGGAGATTGTTCCCGCCGCGTTAGCATTAAATAAAAAGTTTCTGATGTCATTTGTTACGAATAATTCAAGAACTGTATCTTTTTTAAACCAAGTAAGGGGAATAGATTTAGCACCACTTAATACACCTTGAATAGATGGGGAACAAGTTGTTGTAGTTGTTGAGTTTACGGTTGCGTTTGCGGCGTCTCCGAGAGGTAAGGAATGACCTAAAAGAGATTTAATAGCAACATCGACCCCCTGATGTGGGGGAGCTGATAAATTAGTAATTGAATTTGGTCCTGCGTTTGCGAAATCTGTATTAGCCATCATATTTACGGCTTGAATCGCCTGTGCATTATTTTGTTGAGAAATATAGCCACTCGGTCCGATTAAATTAATTGAATCGAAAATCGACATGGCACCTACCCAAGACATACGGATGTTATTTGTGACTGCGGTCGTACCTGTTCCAGTAATTATATTAGTTCCTTTAAAAGAAGTTTTAAAACTTAAATTAAGAAAGGAGTTATGAGTGTTAATAAATCCATTTTGAACGGAATTAAGATTAATTCTTACGACAGAACCGAGACCATTAACGGCTTCTTCTGATTGGAATTGGGTTCTGTAAGATTGTTCTGTATCAGTTCCAAAAGGAGTCTGTTCAAATATATAATCATGAGAAACTGCGGACATTTTAGCTATATATAATAACTTTTTAAAAAAAATTAATATAAATTACCTGTGATTTTGCTAACTTTTTTTAAAAGTTAATTGTTATTCTTCTAATGGTCTTGGAATTAATAAAATATCATTTTCTTTTAACCAATTAATATATTCTTCATTCTCTTTTCTTAATATATTTTGAGCAAATTCTGGAAGTTTTGAAATATCAGATTCTGAATATCTATTTTTATATTCTCTTTTATAAATTAATCTATCGGGTATATTTTTTGAATTTAATCCACTTTCTTTTTTAACAAACTTTAACATCTCTTTTAAAAAAAGAGAACAAAATAAATTTGTTAATACTCCGATATTTTGTTCCCTTTTGAATTTTCGCAGAAAATTAAAAAAGGGATTAAATGTCGCGTTCATTAAATACACCCTTTTTCATATCAATAGACCACACCACACCACAATGTAAAATAGATTGATATACTTGATCTTGCGACCCTGTGATTGTATTCCATCTATCTAATACCATAACAACTTGAGTATTACGAAGATCGCGACCTTTTGGAATTCTTGATGTGTCCTGAGACCTGAGAAGAGAGCAACCAGTGTAAAAACAATAACCGCCAGAACCTTTATTTGCTGTTTGTAAAACTTGCGAACTTTCACATGTTGGAATTGTTCCCGGACCATTTACAAGAGGTAAAGCAACTGTTTGAATATCTGGGGCATATGGGCTGTATGGTTGAGCACCTGCACTATATCCGCTCTGACCCGAATTGAAACTAATTTGAGTATCTGCTTCTAATATTGCGGTTGAGTCTCGCATAATTGAAAGTAAATTCATAGCAAATTGAGAACTTGAATTTTTAAGAGCTAATAAATTATTGTTACCTTGATTACGACTATTACCCGCATTTGTTCCATTTACGCGGCAATTATATGAGTAAAGCCCTGGTTGAACACAACTCATTGTTACGGTTGAAGTATCGGACACGCTATACCATGTATTATTTATGATTGACTTAACATTTTTATAATTTGTATCGGGTAAATAAACACGACTGACGGCATCGCCGGGGTTAACTTGATTTAAATTACTTACATAAGCATCCCCATCCCATTCATAAATATTATCTTGATGAGCGTTACGGATTGCAGCAAATGCAGCCTCCGAAAACTTAATTATTTTACATTGTAAAGATACATTTGAAAGTTTATAATCGGAACTATTATCTAATTTGACTCCTTGATTAGAAGTAGCACCAGTACCCGCAATTTTACAATAATAAACTTCTTCAACTCTATCAGTTAAAAATAAAGTAACTTGAATTGATTCTTTTAACCATCCAATGGGGACACACTTACGAGCTCCAGTTCCTAAAAAGCCCGATGCATTAATTGGAACACTTAAATGATATTCACGACATGCGAGATTTGGAACGTCCTCCGTTGCAGTATCAGTTGCAAGACTCATTTTTTTACCTCCGATTGGGGCGTTTAATGATAAATTAGAGGTAGTATCATCAAATGATCCGCTATCATATAAATCTGTAATTGTGGGAGAACTGCTAATTTGTGTTCGGCTCGCATACAGATTAGAATAACAATGAGATATGCGATTGGCGTCTGTCACCGATTCGATGACAGATCCGCCACATTTAATTTCAATAGCTTTGATTACATTGTTGATTGACCCTGTCGCATAAATACCACACGCCGCAGTCTGCCCAGTTCCCGCAACTGGTTTTGCTTGAAACGTACAATTTAATTTAGTTTGAGAACCATCTAAAAATGAATTATGCTCTGGATTCAGTCTGAAAGTAATTGAATGCGATTTTTTATTAAAAACTGCACCGTTAATGGGGGTTTCCTTAATAACGTGAGAAGTCATACTTTGCATGGGTTGATTCAAGGGAAGGTACTCAATATTGGTATTGAGAAAATCTGTGTCAGCTTCATCGAGGTTTTTACTTGATGTATAATTTGGGGGTTTATATGGTTGAACTTGATTTTGAAAATCGGACATTATCTTTATAATAATAGCTTTTAAAAAAAGCTTGCAAAACTTATTAATAAATAACTTAAATATTAATATTAAAGTTATTTTGCTAGCTTTTTTTTAAAAAGCTATTATTATATATGCCAGATCAAATTCCTCATAAACTTATCTATAAAACTGAAGATGAGCCATTACCCGGATTCTATCAACGAATTAAATATGAATCCTCCGATAATCTTGTAAGAGGAGGATCAATTTCAAATATATTTATTCCCGGAAGAGAAAGAAATACTTTCTTATTTTGCCGTAATAGTTGCTTAAATTTCACATTAAGAGGCGTTGATTTAGTTGGAACTGGTTTACCATCATCCTCTGATGCAACAAAGGCGGATCATTTGCTACTCAGTCCGCTCTCAGTTGCGTCTGCAATAAAATCAATTTCTATAATTAGTAACGGAAAACCCGTTTGCATGTTGGATGATTACTCTAAAATTGCGAGTATTCTTACGGTTGCGAGTGCTTCCACTTCTGGGAGTGGAATCCGTTCTCTCTTAACTGGTTCATCGTATGTCGGCGGTAACGATAATAATTTAAAAGGTAATCCAACATCCGCTTATGGCGTGCCTGCAACTGGTTCAACTGCGACTAAAACCACCACACCTTACATGAGTTTTAGTTTACCTCTATTTGGTATTATGGGATCCAGCGTGATACCCCTTCAAGAATTAGAGGGCTCTCTTCAAATTCAAATTACATGGGCTTTAAAAATTAGAGATGTATTCCATGTTAACCCCGGTAGCGTAGCCGTTACTTTAGATGGCTCGGGTCATTTAGAATTCACTAATGTATCATATGAAGCTGCAACAAGAACACTTACAGATGCCGCTTACAAATTAGTAGCGGAAGAAAATAATTTTTCATCTAAACATATTGAATGGTCTGATACTCATTATTATTACACAAGTCAAGAAATCCCCGCCGCAACATTAACAAGTCAAACCCGTATTAATACAATTGTACCATCTATGAAATTTACAAGTTTAGATGCTCTATATAACGGCTCATTTGTTAATACAGATGGAACAAATGACGCCTCAGAACCAACTTGTATTCCTCATCTAATTTGGGACGAGTGCCGATTCAGAGTGGGCGGAATTGAAAAACCAACTAATACCATGACTACCCTCTCGGAATATGTAAATCAAACTATCGCATGCACCTCTAATGTAAATCAAGCGACATCATTATCTTTAATGAATTCAAAATATACAGTCCAGAATTTCAGACCAACAGATGAAGTTACTCAAACAGACGTTCGTCAATATAATGATCGAGGCGTTTTAGGTGTCAATCTGCGTAGTTTCCCTGAGATTGAGACTGTAAGCGGTATAGATTCCAGATTTACAACTGTTCAGTTTGAGGCGACTACTAAAGCAATTGCTAATGCTACTACACCCGCCCGCACGATGAATACTGCATGGGTTGCTCAGTACAGTGTTGTGTTCGTGATTCAGGACGGCGTGATGAGTATGGCGTCAGATTAACTTTTTAAAAAAGTTATCAAAAGTTAATTTTGCTAGCTTTTTTAAAAAGCTATTTTAGAATATTAAATAAAATAATCTTGTTAATTTAGATTTATTTATTTTATTATCTACATTTTTTAGATAATATAATTCCTTTTCATCAAAAAGTATATATACAATCTTTTGTTTATCTGTATTTATTGGAATCTTAAAATTTCTAAAATTAGAAATATCATAATTGAATTTGTAAAATATTATTTCATAATCATCATATTCATTTTTTAAATGATCTTTAAAAATATTAGTAAAATGTTTACAAATAGACATTTATATATTATTAAATCATAATAATATATAAATAAAAACTAGCCATATATTATATATGGCGTTGTGTTGTGTGATGTGTAAAAGCGAAACATTATTTATAAGTTCACTCTGTAATAAGTGCTCTATTATATCCAAATATATGCAAATATATAGCCCCGAAATTATCCATGATATATTAAATAAAACTTTAGTTGTAAAAAATATTGAAAAAAGATTAAATAAACAAAATAATGAAGAAGTTACAAAAAATAATTAAGTTAATTCTGTTTCTGCTGGTGGTGTGGGTTCATCTGATGGCACTGAACGAGTCAAAGCACATCCACAGCATTTTATTTCAGTGCAGCGGCTACCGTGTATACAACCGGCGATCGCCCCGATTATTGCGACACATGCGACACTAAATTGTAATATTGTAGCTGATTCAATGATCATATATATATAGCTTTTAAAAAAAGCTAGCAAATAGCTTTTAAAAAAAGCTAGCAAAAACTTACCATGGATAACCATTATATCTATCTTCAAAATAAGAACAACCAAACTTTCCAATAAATGATCTTCTATATTTAGATCTATTTTTATTATATTCTTGTTTTCGTTTTTTATTTTCTGGATTTTCTATATATTTTTGACTTGCTGCTTTTTTAGTTTCTGTATTTTGTAAATAATAAATATGATCATATAATTTTGAGTTTTCCAATCTACCTAAATTTACTTCTTTAAATGTGTCATCTTTCATTAATACATATACTTTCATATTATAAAACAACTATATATTATATTGTAATAATTATTCTTAAATGATTTAAGAATAATTAATTATTATAAAATGTCCATATTAGAAATTGGACGGGGCATATTTAGATAATCTTGATATTACATCTTGTAATTTTAATATTATTATACTTACTATTTTTCTTACCTGCTACAAGGCTATTTAACGCAGTTCTACAAATTCCCATTTGATTTTTAAGATCAACATGAGTTTTAAAATATCGAAGTTCTTCCCCCTCTTGTTCTAAACAATAATGATAATAATTAACTTGCGGGCGACCTTTGCGACCATTTCTGCAAATATTCGGGTTTTTAATCATCTTTTATAGTAGATATATAATATATATATAACTACTGTTTTAAATGCTTTTGGACGTTTTGGACTATTTATTATATATTAATTCCATTCTATTGTCTCTTTAACTTTCATTGTAAAAAACTCTTTGAATAAATGCTCTTTCAATAATGATCTATTAAAAATAAACACTCTAATACATTTATTCTTATATTTAATAGATTCATCTTTTACATCTATATGATCTATTGATTCTAACTCTTTCAAAACATCTCTTTGTTTAAAATAATTAACATCATATGATTCACGCTCTAACCATAATTTATATTTCATATAAAAATCTGTTGGTTTAATACATACTTGATTTTCGTCTTTTGGTTTTAACATCCAACCCTCATTAAATTCTGTTTTTTCAACAATATATTTTAAATAATGGTGAATTGGTTTCAAATTCTCGTTTTTCATAATTTCAAATTGTTCAGTTTTAGGTCTAACTCTAATATCAACTTCTGATAAATCAATATCCATTAAATCAGAGTATAGAGAATCAATAAAATTATCATCTGCTAATAATTTATAATATTCAGTAAAAAAGTCTGCATCTTGTCTATATTTATTAGTTGATTTAATAATGAAATATCTTCTATCATCGGGGGAAATTAGAACTGGTGTTTTATTATTACTTACAATGAAGATTCTAAAATAATTTTTAGTAAAATATAAACATTTGTTTTTCATATTAATTGAATTTGTATTCCTCGTTGCGAATCCTTTTAATCGTTCTACATTTCTAACGGCGTCTTTTCCCTCCGTTTCATTAAATTGACATATAAATCTATTATGTAATGGCTCGTTAAAATTTCCAAAAATATCATCCATGTTTTCAGTTCTAAAACAATATTTATCACTACTTAATAGCCGTTCTATGGTGTCAATTAAGGTATCTTTTCCAACACCTTGAGCCCCTCTCATAACTGGAATTACTCCGGGTCTTTCATTTGGAAATTGAATAATATGAGCAATATATTTTATAAAATAATCATAAGCTATTTTATCAGTTCCGCACAATTCAAATAATAAATCATAAAATATTTTAGTTGATTTTCTATCTTCTTTTTTAATATAATCACGTTTGAACGGTTCAAATATGTTATAAATCTTCTTTTTATTATATTTAGGAGGTGTAACATTATAGGGGATGAAATCCATTTTATCAAAACATCTTCTTTTTGGATCTTCAATCCACTTTTTAAAAAATGATTTAATAGGATCTTCTTTTTCGCCTGCTAATGGATCAAAAAATTTATAAGGGGCGGTTAGTGTTGTAAAATCTCCCTCTTTAAAAATATCCCATTTTATGTCCCCGTCTTCTTGTTCAATTTGAGTTAAAAAACATAATGGAGATTTAATCATGAAATGAGTTTTTTCAAATTCCTTTTTTACCTCTTTATATAATTTAGGAGTTTCTTGTTCATCATCTGAATCATCATCTGAATCACTTTCTAACTCTACATAATTTATAAAAGGTTTTTCAATAAATTGAATTGATGATTCATCCATTGTTAAACTTTCAACATCTAATTCATAATCTATATCAATTAAAAAGCCATCAAACATTGGAACGGCAACCGCTGATTTATGTTCTTTCATTGCGTTTTGAATAATAATATTTTCATAATGTGAAAGGATTCTATTAAAAATACTTGAATGTTTATTATTAATATTTTTTGATTCTGTATATAATTTTTTATTATTATCATTAATAGCATGTTTGATTAATGTCATTTCACGCCCAAATAAAATTAACCATGCATTAGTTGTTTTAATTTGTTTGTCATTATACATTGTCATTAAAATATCGAATTTTGATAATTTCTCATTGTCTAAAATCTCATTACGATTTGTAACATATTCTTCTAATAGAGGGCATCGAATTTTGTATTGTTTACATAAATCATAAGCGATTGTAGGGTGACAATTTCTAATATCGATATCTTTATAAATACCATCAATTAGAAAATTACGAAGTCTACTTTGTAAATTTTGAATACCAAAATTAGCCGAATAAATACGCCCTGAACCATTTCCAGATGCTCCATATTTATATTTCATTTTCTTGACTCCCTTATTATTAATCATGTCAATACAATAATGAGTAACTTGTTTATGATAATTCCGAAGTTTCCAATTACCCCCATCTTTATCAATTTCATCTTTACTCCAAAATGTTTTCTGAAAATCATTATAATTGAGTTTTAAGATTTGTTGACACTTCTTGACATCTACTTTTTCAATAAAATTGAAAATATCAGAGTTGGGCGATTGTGGGTTTGTCATATTGCTTATATATAATTATATATAGTATTTTCTTTTTAAATGCTTATTAGTTGAATAATTGATATATAATGCTTGTTAAAAGCATTTAGAGGAATGAATATATATATTTGTATAATGAAAAATCAATTAGAAGATAAAAATTTTATGGAAATCTCAAACTTGAGATTTAATAAAGATACTTTATTAAATAATGATGTCAAAATAAGAACAATATTAAAATTATGGGAACAAGAACCAAATAAGAACAATATTGATTATATATATTATTTTGATGATGGATCATGGGCATTTGTTGAAACAGACTAAAACAGAAATAAAATAAAATAAAAATAAATTAAGTGGTTAATCACGTGTGATTAACCACTTTTTTTTATGCCGAATTTTCTATGGTGTTAAAGTATACAAGTATCTAAAACTTTTTATGAAGTATACGTATTTTTTGAGACT
>Ga0302118_10000329_pt1 | contig 21954 bp, 40 predicted proteins | sample AG5_331_MG_FD_203126 | JGI IMG/M metagenome (GOLD analysis project Ga0302118, IMG submission 203126) | Marine microbial communities from Western Arctic Ocean, Canada - AG5_33.1 | ecosystem: Environmental > Aquatic > Marine > Oceanic | place: Canada: Western Arctic Ocean | collected 2017-10-01 | reverse complement strand
TAGAAACGTGAATTAATACTCCATCTAATTCATTCTTGAGCCAGCTTACTTCATCGTTCTCATATTCATCATACCTTATGTCCGTTATGATCTTATAATTTCCAGACTTATCATTAATAATTGAGTCATTAAGCTTGTCTACCCAATATCTCCCTTTGCTGGCTTTCCTTTTAGCTTTGCCGTGGTAGACTAAGAATTCTCTAATCAATTCCTTTTCTTCCCTTGGGCAAGTAACTGAATCTATGCCGTAATGCACTATGCACCACTTTTGAACCTCTCTCTTAAGCTCATCTGCTAAAGAAAATCTAGAGCATGACAGACTTTGAGACAGTAACGAGTAGAAGGTGTCTTTGCCACATCCGGCCACTCCTGATATACCTATTATCTTGTTCATATGTATTAAAATATTTAGACTTTAAATCTAACAATCTTCGTGGTTAACTGCTTATCCTTTAAATTTTTCCTTTGGGTTGAGAAAGCTAAGAGCTTTCGAGATAAGAACATAGCTGTCCACTTGGAGAGAGATACAGCATTTAACAAAGCCGTTTTAGTCCATCGCGTTAGCCTCTTTTAGCCTCGCTCACTGACTTGTTAAACTATGGCACTCTTTGCTTTCTGCGGTGGGACTTATCTTTTTAACTGCTTATCCTTTTTCCTCTTGGGAGGATGAAGTTTCTAGCTTAAGCATTTCTGCTCACATTAGCCTCAACTGCCGCTTTTTCCCGAAATAACAGCAGACTTATTAAGTCTAGTTGGCTAAGGTCTTTTTACGGGCCTGTGGTCTCTTACGAGTTGAAGTGAGGTTAACCCTCACAAGCTATTCACCGCTAACAAAGAACTGTTGAACAGTATATCAAGGATTTATAATCGAGCAAGAATTATTTTTTCTTTTTTTTCTTACCCTCGTCGCGTTCATCTTCGTCTTCACTAGAGGCTTCCGCGTCAGGAATTTCTACTCCAAATGCGCTAAGGCTGGTGATGATTTCTTCTTTTTCTATTAGTTTTCCTTTATAGTATTGAGCTATGTGTATTAAGTTTCTAAGGTCTTTTTCACTTAAGCTAGAAGGAACGCACTGGTCTTGGTGATCTTCGATTAGGTCGCAGAATTCGTTAATTTCGGCACCCATCATGGCTGCTGTCCATGTTGATACCTCTGGGTTTTGTGTGTAAGCTTCAAACGGTTTTGTGAGAACATAGAATTTCTTATTGTTGTAGTCTTTAGAAGCAATCAAGCTGCTCGCTTCCAACTCTTCTAAGGCCAGCTTAAAAGCTATGATTGTCTCTGTTTCGTCTTCGAATATCGTGACTATTTTTTTGATGTCTCGGTCAACCTCAAAACTATGGTTAGACCTAAACCATTCAAACAAGTTGTTATTTGCGTCTAAAACTGTCATTTACCTATACTAAAGAAAGCGAAGGTTTGTTCAAAAAAATGTTGACTTTATCGAAAAAACACATAGACTCGATATTAGAATGAAAGAAAAACTAAAAATCACGCGCCGAGGAAGACCTCCGGTGGAAATACAATGGCCTGACGTTGTTTTTACTGCTCAAGACGTTGTAGACACCTTACCCGATAGAGTCTCTCGCGTTACAGTGCACAGCAAACTCAACCAAGCGGTTGACCAAGGGGACCTTAAGGTTGTCGGTAAGATGAAAACGAAGAACGGAAGGCCGAGGGTTTCTTATGAAAAATGTAACCCCATCGTCGCTTGCCCTGAAGCGGTAGAAGAAACGGTTAAACAGGACTGAAAATGGTATTCTTATCAGCCATAGTATGTTATTTCTTCTTCAGAATGGGGTATTTAATCTTTTTCAAAGATGCCAGACTCTAGTCGCAGAATATCTTGGGAGAGATTTGCGATTGAAATAGCAGACACGGCCTCCCTGAGAAGTGAAGACCCTCACCGAAAGGTGGGGGCTTGCGCTTTAAACCATCAGAACATGGTCATAGGTGTTGGTTATAATGGTTTAGCGTCAGGCAAAGATGCTCCTTCGGATTTTTGGTTAGACAGGGATGCTCGTAGACCTTTCATGATTCACGCAGAAGCTAACTGCTTATCTCTTTGCAAGAAGAGCGAGGTTCGATTGCTCGCCGTAACACTTTTACCTTGTTCTTATTGCGCCACTTTAATAGCTTCTTACGGTGTGGAAAAAGTAGTCTATCGCGATACATACCCCCATGATGATAAGGCTTTTGATATACTTTCATTTTATGGGATTCACCTACATCAAAGGTCAAATTAATTAGATTATTGTTATCTTTGGGCGGATTATAATTTAATTATGGAACACTTAGTTTACTCCTTTTTGAACGCCGCTCTTCTGTTTTACATGTATGATACGGACGCTTTCGTGGAATACGTCAGGCTGTTCAGGCTGGATAAGCTCCTTCAAATAGAAAAATACGAAAAATATTTAGACACATTTGGGGAAGGGAACTACTGGGACTATCTAGTCTACGAAGAAAAAACCTTCCTAAGAAAGTTACTCTCTTGTCCGTTTTGTGTCAGTTTTTGGATGAATATTGCCTGCTTTACACTCCACAAAGAAAGTGTAATGCTTATTGTTAACCTGTGGTTAACTTTGTTTTTGTATTTGGTTTTAAAATTTTTACTTAAAAAGTCATCGTGATGAACGTTTTTAACTTTAACAGCTACAGGGAGTTTGGATTATTTTTTAAAATTAATTCATTTAGACTGACATACCTTTCCAGTAATCCAGAATTTCAGGTAAAAATAGACGAATACGTCAAAATCTTTAACGGAGCCAAAGGCGGGTGTGGTTGTAATTTAAACAAAAGAACAAAGGTAGCAGAAGAAACGTACAAAAAGTTTGTTCCTGAGCTTTTTACCTCCCCCATTCCGACGACTGAACCCGAGCTTCCCGATGGCCGGTCGCAGCTTGGACTCTCTGTGGCAATAGAGGTCAAAAAGATGCTTGGTAACCCCGACGTAATTCATTTCAGAAAAGACGCTGCCGATGTTGATCCGTTTTTCTTAATTTAGTCATTGACTTTTTTAAAAAAGGTGGTATACATTAGGTATGAAAAGATTCCTTTTATTACTACTAATAGGTTCGGCATCAGTCTACGCCGGTGGTCTCAAGGTGGACCTTTCAAGGTACGTGAACTATAAGTCTTACAACGTAAAAGGCTTAACACTCGTATTGCATCAATCCGTTTACAAAGACAACGCAAAAACGCGTGAGTGCTTATCGTATTGGAGTGACGCTTTCTTAAGGATAGAAAAACTATGCCCAAAAACCATAGCTCATTTCAAAAAAAATAAATATAAGATTTATCTTTATTCTTTACCCAGCTCTAGAGGAGGAATGGAATTCATTAGAGAAGGCCAGTATCGTTGGGACAAGAGGATATCGACTTACGTGAACAGGGGAATCATTATCCCCCGAGCGCTACTTTATATAAGACGTTACAACCAAAGAGAAAACGGCCCGGTCTATTTACTGCATGAAATTGCGCACTATCGTCATGTCGTAATGATAGGAGAGAGCGGTAGGGGTTATGATGGAGCCATTCGGGCGGAGTATAGTAAAGCTATGAGGAACCCTCTGTACCGTGGGACTTACGCGTCCAAAAACTATCACGAGTATTTTGCTGAAATTTCTATGGCATTTTTATTAAAGAAACACACGGTTACAGTCTTTCCCTCTGGGTCTAGACAGCTTTATGAGAAGGACAGGGTTGGGTATAACCTGTGTAAAAAAATATGGGGAGAAAACTTAGCGGCATATAAGCCTCAAGGAGGGAGGCCAGCAGCAAACCCGCCAGTTCAATCTACAAGGCCCCTTGCCACGGCTTCAGAGCCGACCTTGAACTTACCTCCTTCAGCGAGTTCTAGGGTGTACAGAGTTACCCCGACAGAGAGAGCGGTTACATTTCAGGACAGGTTAATGATTCACGCTACTGAAGTTTTTAAGAATCCCTCGGAAGAGACGGTGCTCATTAGCAGGAAGTTCCTTGAAATAAAGGGGATAATAAGCAGGGCGGAGACAGAAGAGGCGTCGGGGAATTACGCTATGTCTAATTGGCTTTACAGCAATTCCCTAACGGCGCTTAATAACTTTAAAAAAGAAAGCCCTTACTGGAACACCTCAGTCATAGACGGCATGATCAATAGAGTCAAATCTAAAATAAATTGATTTAAGTCCTTCTTTCGATTATCATTATGCATGAGATTTTGTGCGACTTACAGCGACTCCCATAGAGGCTTCTTGGATGACTTTTTTTTAAAAACCTTCCCGTTTGAGGCAGAAACGACCCTAATCCTAGAAAGGATGCCGCAAAAATGTGCGACGGGCTGGCTCTTCGCGGATGGGTGGAGAGAGCAAATGATAGAAAAGCAAAAGTTCATAAACAAAAACCTACAAACCTTTTTTTTGGATGAGGTTTTAGTTTTTTGTGATGTAGACATATCTTTTTATGGAGATGTTAGAGATGACTTATTGGAGTGCTTGGGGGGCAATGATATAGCTTTCATGAAAGACCATAACTCTGATGAGCACGGACGTTGTGGCGGGTTCTTCGTCCTAAAGTCCAATGATAAAATGAGAGACCTATTCGGTTCAGTCTTACATAATTTAACATCTTTCAATAAGTCAGAACCGACAACATTTAATACGTCAGAACAACAAACAATAAATTCTGCTTTAAATTCTATGCCCGAAGTAAAGTGGACATATCTTCCTCCGAGATATTATACTCACGGTTTATATACGAAGGGGCTTAAAAATTTCTCAGAAGAGAACCAGACCGGGCTGTGGTGGGAAAGTAAAAGCGAAGAAGAAAAGGAAAACGTATTCATACCGGCAGACATGAAAGTCCACCACGCTAATTGGGCCTCAGGAGTGGAGAGCAAGATGAACCTGTTAGAGTTCGTATACAACAAGAAACGGAGCACTGAGGATGGTAAGTAAAAAGCACTTTTGTTTTAAATTTAGAAATACAGACGGAATAAGATATGAAGTCTATTTTGTGAAGCCTCGTAGTAGCTATTACGGGGACATACACGGGCTTTGTGACGACCCAGAAGAAAAGAATGCAAAAATATACATAAACCCTTACTTGACTCAAAAATCAGAACTCAATACCATGATTCACGAGATGACTCACGCCTTTTTTTGGGACAAGTCTGAGAAAGAGGTTTATGAATTTGCAAACGCAGTAACAGCGCTGTTGTATAGACAGGGGTGGAGAAGGGATGACAGCAAAAGGAACAATGAGCCACCACCTAGGAGAAAAAACGCAAAGAAGAGGGGGAAGAAAAAGTGACAAGAAAAGAAAAACTAATAGAGAACTTAAAAAATCAAATACTCTGCAAGATCGGAGCCTCCGTAATCCACGGCGTTGGAGTATTCGCAATCAGAGACATTCCTAAGGGTTCAGAGCTTTTTAAAGTCTCTAATTTTCCCCCCAAGGATTGTGATAATATAATTGATTTATGCGAAGAAGACTTGAGTGGCTTGGGTGAGGAAATTATTACAGTAATAAAATCAAACTTTGTTAAGTCTCATCGGGGGACTTACAGTCTCCCCGAGGGAGGACCGAACGACTTGTATTGGGGGTATTTTATAAATCACAGCAGCATGCCTAATTTAAGTTTTAAAACTGATGAAAAAGATAAGCGAGGGTTCGTTAAGTTCGTGGCCAACAGAGACATAAAAGACGGAGAGGAACTAACGGAAGACTACGGTCTCCTTAGCCAAAACGGTGACTTCCTGAAGGAGCAATTCAAATTTTTAGAAAGAAGAGCCATAATCGAAAGCGACACACTTAATTTTAATACAAAAATAAACTGGACCGATTAAAGAACTGTAAGCGGGTGTCGTATAATGGTATTACTCCAGCCTTCCAAGCTGATAACGCGAGTTCGATTCTCGCCACCCGCTCCACATCATGGGGGAGTAGCTCAGTTGGATAGAGCATCTGTCTTCTAAACAGAGGGTCGTGGGTTCGAGTCCCGCCTCCCCTACCATTTTAGATAAATGAATAATAAATTTAAAAAAAAATCCAATTTTAAACCGAGAAGGGAAAAACCCCTAAGGTGGACGATATACTAGAAAAAAAAGTTGACAAATTCTAAATATGCAATAAGATTAAAGCTCATTATAAGACCATGAAAGAAAATAATAAACAAACAAGCTGTGAACCTAAAGGTTCATTAACTCAAGTTAGCACAACGTATGCACGTATTTGCGTCATTTTATTGGCGCTAAATTTTTGCATTACTGGTTACGTATTAACTGGGGTCATGAAAATACAGCAAGAGACAGCTCAAACAGAAACCCGACCCACCACGGTACCAACGACCGTTAAGCTCGGAACGACATCACAGACCGAAAACGCACCGACAGAAACTTCTGAGGAAGTTAAAACTCTAGAAAAGGAATAAGGCCCGTTCACGAAACCCCTCCCCTTCGGGGGAGGGTATTTTACTAATGAAAATTGGAGTGGTAGGTAATGGGTTCGTAGGGGGAGCGACAGCTCTTTTTGCGAACAATCTTGTTCAGGTTTTTATTTACGACAAAGACCTAGAAAAATGTGACCCGTCATACACAACCGTAGATAGCTTAGTTGATTGTGATTTTGTTTTCATATGTGTTCCGACCCCCATGAGAGAAGACGGTAGTTGCCATACTCAAATCGTAGAAAGTTGCGTTTACGAATTAAATATGGCGGGAATAAAGGATGAAAATATTGTGGTAAGATCCACAGTCCCAGTAGGCCTTTGTAAATCTCTTGGAGTTAACTTCATGCCCGAGTTTTTAACTGAGGCTAATTGGGAAAAAGATTTTAAAAATAATAACGCTTGGATATTTGGGGCTAGTAACGACGAGCCCACCACTAAATCGAAATTTGTAGAACTTATATCTCTCTCGAAGACGGAAGGGAAGATTAAACATGATGACATTTTTTTCTGCTCGAGTGAAGAAGCCGAATTAGCTAAACTAACCCGTAATTGCTTCTTAGCTACAAAAATTTCTTTTTTTAATGAGATGTACGAGTTTTGCGAAAAGAAAGCCCTAGACTTCGATACGGTAGCGTCGTTAGTTGCTCTAGATAACAGGATAGGAGAAAGCCATACTCGAGTTCCCGGGCCAGATGGCAAGAAGGGGTTTGGGGGAACATGTTTCCCTAAAGACGTAGACTCGCTCTATACTCAAATGGACAAGCTGGGAATGGAGTCCTATATAATAGAGGCGGTAAGATCAAGGAACAATCAAGTAGACAGAAGAGAGCAGGACTGGACTCTTGACAAAGGTAGAGCTGTCATTTAAGGGTGGTTAGCTCAGCTGGTAGAGCGTCTCGTTTACACCGAGGATGTCGTAGGTTCAAGTCCTATACCGCCCACCATTATTTTTTCCAAGTCAATTCGATAAGATCTTTTTTGAAAAAATTTATCGTAAAGATTATCGCTCGTGTCGGATCAAATTTTTTACAAGTGTAAATGTCTATAGAGAAGAATCTTGGATCCCTTACGTTCCAAGAGTAAATATGCATCCCGGACTCCTTCCAGTGCATATAGGCGCACCAACCATATTCCGCTGCGAAGTCTGTTATTGGTTCTCCTATGGGGGTCATGTTCAATATTTTAGAAATGTCTTTGCAATATTTTATCATACTTTCCGACTCGAAGGGTTCGTAAAGCGTCCCCTCTATGATCAACCTTTGCCTAACGATTTCCGGGGCGAGGTCTTTCCAGATTGCTCTTTCTTTCCCGTCGTAGCTCCTCCATCCCCTGTCTTCTATATTTGGCATATAATTATTATAATTAATAGAGCATATTTTTAAAAAGGTTTTTATTGTTTTTTTTAAAAAATTTTGTATTATTATAGGGTATGAAGAAAAAACTACACAAAGCCCTAGTTTCTAGGTACAAGTCTCAAAGAGATGAAGCATTAGCCACGCTGGAGGTTTACTTCAATAATGCCGCAGGTATTGGAGAGCATCCTCAGGTTGTGGAGGAGATGTCTAAGCAAGTCGAGTCCCTCGCTAACGCGGAGGGCTGCTTGGAGATACTAGATAAGCTTGAGTAGCTTTAATGGCAGAGCAGTGGTTTTGTAAACCACAGGTTATCGGTTCGAATCCGGTCTCAAGCTCCACGGGGGTATAGCTCAGTTGGCAGAGCATCTGCTTTGCAAGCAGAATGTCATCGGTTCGAACCCGGTTACCTCCACCAAAATTTGGCGAAGTGGTGGAATTGGTATACACAACAGACTTAAAATCTGTCGGGTGTTGAACCCATGCGGGTTCGACTCCCGCCTTCGCTACCAATTTGCCCTAGGCGTAGTGTGAGCTTGCATGCCTTCGCGCGTAGGAGGACCGGAGTAGCTAACCGGCGCTTAGGGCATTTAGCTCGTTCGTCTATCGGCTAGGACACGGCCCTCTCAAGGCTGAGAGAGGGGTTCAATTCCCCTACGGGCTACCATTTTAGCGTGTAATATTTTTATATGAAATTCTACGAAGTCAAACAGCAAACGAACAACCTTCAATGGCTTAGCCTTGGCTTTTTTCAGACGAAGAAAGACGCAGAGAAATACAAAAACCTTTATAATACCCAGATTATAGTTCACCCGACCAGAATAGAAGAGCATGAATTTAAAAACATTAAAGAGTTCGAAGACGAATTTGAAAATTAAAAAATGCCCTAAGTGTGGCCACTACTTTGTTGAAATAAAATTCCAGTGCCCCCGGTGCGCTTGGTGGGTAAAATAATTTTTTTATTTCATATTTTTTTTCTAAAATAAAAAAAATCGGATTTTAAACCGAACAGAAAAAAAAACCGTAAGGTGGACGATATACCATGAAAAACAAAGAACAAGAGAAGTACTTTACATCAAAGAAAGGGAAAGAGTCCCTTGAAAAAGCAAGAAAAGCTTATGACAACAGGAGCCCCGAAAGGAGAAGGAGGCAAAAACGGGAGTATATGAGGCGAAAAAGAGCGGAGAACCCATACATATGGAGATGATTTTTTTTGGTTATTTCTTTATATCCCCTGTAAAATAAGTGTGATATGAAAAGTATTAAAGTTTTCCTACTTGCAGTATTTACAATTATCGGAGGCAGCTCTTACGCCGCCGAGAAGAAGCAATCAACAGCCGATCATCTTCAAAACGTATCCGTGACAATTAGAGCAGAAGGCGCATATAGCGCGGGCGAAGGCTCGGGGGTAATCTTCACTAGGAAGGACTCTGAAGGGCGCTTAGTAAACTTCGTTTGGACTGCTGGGCATGTTATAGATAACTTACGGACCGAAAGAAAGGTTTTAGTTGATGGTTCTCCCAAAACTTTGGTAGAATTCAAAGACCCAGTAGTTGTCAAAGAAATTAGACAAAACGGGAGGACCGTTGGTCGCCTTCAGATGGATGCAGAAGTATTAAAGTATTCTGAGAGCGAAGACGGTCACGATCTTGCGCTACTTCGTGTTCGTAAGCTCAATTTCGTAACTGATAGCGTGGTATTTTACTTAGACAAGAGCATTCCCCCGTTAGGCACAGATCTCCTGCACGTTGGTTCATTATTGGGCCAATTTGGAGCGAATAGCATGACGGACGGAATTTATTCTCAGCATGGTAGAGTTATCAAGAGTTTAAATAAACGCATCTTTGATCAAACCACTTGCACGGCTTTTCCCGGAAGCTCTGGGGGAGGCGTATACCTTAAACATGATGGTAACGCAAGATACGTGGGAATGCTTGTCCGTGGAGCGGGAGAGGGGTTTAATCTTATAGTACCCGTACGCAGAATGGTTGAGTATTGTGGAAAAAATAAAATCATGTGGGCCCTAGACAGCAACGTGCCAATGCCGTCAGAAGAAGACTTAAAGAAAATGCCCATAGAAAATACGCCCAAAGAAAAAGAAGAAGCCAAAAATGTCGAAAAAGAGGCTGCGAAAAAGATGTTTCCATTTATGCTTAGAGTGACTTATCCGAAATTAACGCTAATTCAACCATTCGAGAGGGAGGAATAAGCTCTAAGCCAAGGAGGCAACAGACCTAGTGATAGAAGTAAAATATTTATTAATTTTAGGTCTATAATAAAAACGCAGTCCTTAGGCTGCGTTTTTTTATTAGAAGTGTAATATTATCAGGAGGAATCTTATGTCTGAAGAAAATAACATTAATAAAAGCCCAGAAGAAGTTAAAGCGGAACTTGAACTAAAAAAAGCGGAAACTCGCAAGACAGACGCAGACGCCAGAAAGACCGAGGCAGAAGCGGATAAAGCGGAGTACGACGCCCATAAAGCTAAAATAGATTACGACAAAGCTCGAAGAAACAGGGAAAAAGAGCTATCCCTTGATGAAGAAAATCATCTTTACAGATTCTCTGGTGGCGTAAATGAGAGCTCTGTGAGAAAATGCATGAATAAGCTTACAGAGTGGTCAAGAGTGGACCCAAAATGTGATATAGAAATAGTTTTTTCATCCCCCGGAGGGAGCATCATAGATGGATTTGAATTATTTGACTACATTCAAGACTTAAGGCTTAGGGGTCACAAGATCACCACCGGATCACTTGGAATGGCAGCGTCAATGGCGGGAATTCTTTTGCAAGCTGGAGATCATAGATGGATAGGCCACCAATGCTGGCTCATGATTCATAGAGCAGCGTTTGGCGCTATTGGTAAAACTTACGAAATAGAAGACGAAGTAAAGCTTGTCAAGAGGATCGAAGGTCGCATTGTGGATATCTTCACTAGAAGATCTAACCTTACGTCGTTAAAAATCAAAAGAAACTGGGATCGTAAAGATTGGTGGATCGATTCTGACGAATGTCTTGTCATGGGTTTAGTAGACGAAATTCGAGGGATAATGCCGACTGCTGATGAATGAACGGGCGGAGGCTCACATTGGTTAAGTCCTAACCATTAAACATCCCCTGAGTAAAATCGGGGGTATTTTTTTAACGAGTGTAATCATAGTTATGAAACGCCTAGAGGTCAACGGGTTCAAGGTTAGGCTTACCAAATATAAGCTAATGATTCTGGATGACGAAGGTAAGCTTAAATCTGAAGAGGCTTACGGTATCGCACAGTACCTTTACGATGAGGGATTTATTAAAAAAGATAATTTTCCTGTTGAAATTATCGGCTTTGACGAGTAATATAAATAAATATTAAAAATTATTTACTTATGAGAAAGAAAGATAGATGTTATGTAATAGTAGACAAGCGTTCGAGAATGCTTCACGGAGCATTCCCTAAGACGGAGGAAGGCATGAAGAGCGCAAAGAAATATTTAAAAAAAATAAATCAAGAAAAGAATTTAGAAATCACCGAAAGATGAAAAGAAGCATAAACAATCAAATTAAGCTTATTAAGATAAGCATAGATTGGTGGAAAGAAGAAAGCTTTAAAACCATGCTAGAAGTCGAGCGAGTCAACACCCTTTATGAAAGCGGTCAGATCGAAGAGAGTGAGGTGCTAGATAAAATGAGCGAGCTTACCGATAAGATTAACTATCTTGAGCAGAAGGGAGCCTTCGAGCAGAGGCGTCTTTTTGAAGTCTTCGCGGAGAGATAACATGGAAAACAGTAAACTTTTTACTTCGCTTAATGGCGAGAAAGGAGTCTTTCTTCAGGAGAAGGAAGGAAACCTCGATATTTCTATTTGGAAAAAAGAGACGCCGATCTCAGCCACTTTAGATAAAGATTCCGCGATGGAACTTTGCAAATTCATTACCCTTAACCTGATGAGAGGCGCAACTAGTGAAGAAGAAAACGAAAGGCAGATCAATTTTTGGACGAAGCGCATTGAAGAGTCTAAAAGCTGGCAACCAATTGAGGAGGATGCGTGGATGAATGAAGGCGGCGGAAATAATGATTAGTTAAATATCAATTTATTAAATATATAAGCCGCAGCTCGGTTAGCTGCGTTTTTTTTTGGATTTTGAAAAACGTTAAATTTATCATAAATATATGAAAAAGTCCGAAAAACTACTTGATCAAATGATTGAGATTGCGGAAGCAGACGATTTAGAGCTTAAAAGAAGGGAAGCGAAAGGAAATGGTTCGCTCGCTATCGGGGAAAGCTGGATGGCTTTTCATTTAAGACTCCTTAAAGAGTTAATTAAACAAGAAGATGAATCTTAAAGCTAAAATAATAAACCCATTCGAGAGGAAGACTAGAGTGACTTGCTCGATGTGTGAGCTGTCTTATTTGGCGAGGAACTACGCGATCCTTTACGAAAACGAGAAAGTTGCGTTTTTTAAAATGAAAGTTCCGAGTCAGCGGCTTAGAATTTATTGTCATGATTGTTTGTATAAGGCTGTTCATAACGGAATGGGAGTTTTAAAAGAGGTAAAGCTAGAGATGACGCTGATTGATCATACTGTGAATTTGCTTTTTTCTAGATAATTTTTTCATTTATTTTGTATTAAATTTATGCAATGTTATGAAACATGGATTACTCTGACCTCAAAGAAGAGAAGCTTATTAAAAAAAGTCAACGCGGAGATACAAAGGCCTTCGACGAGATTATAAACCGAAACTCAGAATACGTCTTAGGATGGACAGCGAGGATGGCTAAAGACCCGCTTGTCGTTGAGGAGCTTTTTCAAATGACTATGATAAAGAGCTGGAAGAACATAAAAAAATTTAAAGGGGACTCAGCATTCAAAACTTGGGCCTGCGCAATAGCTCGCAATCTTTTCATAGATGAATACAGGAGAAATCAAAAGAACAAGGAGGAGTCTTTAGACGTAATGACTTCGGGCGGGAGGGAGAGACTGGTCAACTGCGTGGATCCAGAATTTTTAAAAAAATATAAAAACGAAGACTTAAACATCTTCTTAGAAGCAGTGATGAATAAATTACCCGTAATCCATAGTAGTGCTTTGCGTTATTTTGCCGTGGAAGGACTTACCTACCAAGAAATATCTAAAATACAGAAATGTTCAGTAGGAACCGTTATGTCCAGACTTTTTTATGCTAGAAAAAAGGCTCAGGAATTAATAAGGACAAACAGAAACTATAAACTCTACTATAAAAATGATTAACAGTCTAATTTGCGAGCATAGCCTTCCTTTGTCTTCTCTAGTTACAGAAGGGCACGAAGACTTTAAGGATGTCGTATGGAACGAACACGTTTTTTATACATCTTCTTTTTTTGATATTGAAGACATAGACTTTCCATCAATCTACACAATAACTGAGGATGGTCAATTTTACAAAGAAACCGTAGAGACAGAAGTTGCAACAGATAAGAACGGTAGACTATACGCTAAGGAAAAAAGTAAAGGCATAGAGAAACAAGACTTTACGGGGCTAATCTATTTTGGGTCAGAAATACTTGGTAAGGACGATGATCATTCAATAGACTTTAAGGCGCTTTTTTATAAGGGAGACTTAAAAGAGCTAGACCTAGAAGAACACGAATCGCACAGCAATGAGAGAAGAAAGGCCGCTGCAGCTGAAATTTCTAAACGCTTCAAAGAGGAAGTTAAGAGGCAAAACTCCCTATGGCGTCGTATTTTGTTACCCTTTAGAAAAGTTGTTTTTTTTATTATTTCAATGATTAAGTGGGTTGTGTTTAACTTTTTTAATCTTTTAATTAAGGTAGAGTCTTGGATTGGAAGATGATTTACGTACTATACGGACAACCCGGCTCAGGGAAAACGACTCTAGGCAACTTGCTGGCAGCCTATCATGAGACCCCATTCTTGATTGATGGCGACGAATTCAGATCGTTTTTCAAAAATAAAAATTATGAGCTTGGTGGTCGCAAGAAAAACATTAGAGCAGCGAACGCTGTGGCGACTTATTTGACACAAGTGGATTGGTTATGTCCTCCCGTAATCATGACTTTAGTAAACCCCTACAAGCAATTCCGTGACGAGCTTAAAGAAGATAACAAAAATCAAGTTCTTGAAATATTGCTGAAGTCTACGAGAGACTTAAGGAAAGAGTACCACGTCGAAGACTTCGAAGAAGGTGACCCAGACTGCATAATGAACACAGACCTTGAAGTGGACGAAAGTTGGGAGTATCTTAAGGCTTTAGTAAAATAGGGGCATGGCTAGAAATCGAAGATGAAAGATATAAAATATGCAGTATTGTCATACGCCAGCAAGCGCCCCCACGGCTGGGGCACTGGAAATATTGGAGACGACATTCAAAGTTTGGCGGCGATACATATGCTCAACAAAAACGGTGTGTATAATCATACGTTTGTTGAAAGAGAAGAGCTAAAAGATTACAGAGGTCCACCCGTCAGCTTAATAATGAATGGTTGGTTTATGCACGATGTAAACCAATTTCCACCGCCACAACAGATAACCCCTTTATTCATTGGGTTTCATTGCGCGAACGGATCATTAATAAAGAGAAATGTTGAATATTTTAAAAAGCACGAACCGATAGGGTGTAGAGACACCCACACAGAAAACATCTTTAAGAAAAACGGAATAGAATCATACTTTAGTGGGTGTTTAACCTTGGGATTTGACGAGGCCAACGAAAAGGGTGAAGAGACGCATGGCGTTGATTCATCTAATTTTGATACAAGTAAATACGAAAACATAAAACACACGTCACATCAAATTGGTCTAACCAGCCTCCATGACAGATTTAAAAAAGCGAATGAGAAATTAACTCTTTATAAAAAAGCTAGACTAGTAATCACAAGTAGGCTTCACTGCTTGTTGCCGTGTAGAGCGTTTGGTACAAAAGCCATATTTGTTCATAAAAATTATAATTCTGACCCCAGATTTAAAGGATTAGAAAAATATATCAATGGCGTCAGTGATATGAGTGAAGACGCACCCCAGACCGTGGATAGAGAATTAATAGACGTCATGAAGGAGTATTTAAATCTTAAATTCAGGAAACTAATACGCGAATAAATACAAATGAAATTAATTGTATCAATTAAATCTTCTCCCAAGTTTGCAGGAAGACAAGAGGCGATAAGGGAGACTTGGGGCAAGGCATTTATTGAACATGGCGCTGAAGTTTTTTTTACCATATCTGACCAACAATGCACAAAACCTTATCTTGTCGAAGGGCCAGACGCCATGCTTTACGATGAGCGTATCGTTCCCCACCCAAAATTTGCCACGCTTCATGTTCCCGGTCTTGATAAACACATTGATCTAACGAATCGAATGATTTGGCTAATGAGCTATCTTAAAACTCGTGATTTTGATCATGTTGTAACGATAGATGATGATGTAAGCGTGAATGTTCCATTATTCATGACATTACCTTGGAGAGGTGCGGATTTATATGGTCATGATAATGGTGGGTACTTTGCAGGGTGTTGCACGGTTTGGTCAAAAAAAGCAACGGACGCTTATTATCCCGAACAAGCTTTTGATGATGTTTCGTACGCGCATCGACTCAAAAAAAAGGGGATAAAATTTACCGCCGCAACACCTATAAAAAGAGGGCAGGGTGGCCCAATCAGGCCTTGGCTTTGGGATAAGAATTCTAAAGCGGTTAATAAGCCAAAAGACTTGTCGGATAAACACATTTTACAAGAAGGTGTAGCTGTCCAGCACTACAACAGGACTCCAGAGGAAATAAGAGAGAATCACCGAAGACTTACGGGAGAAAGCTAATTCCACCTCTTGAAGTCTTTCAATTTTCCTAAAATACCCAGAGCGTTTTCGCATCTTATATTATCGACTTTAATAGTCTTTGGGTAATTTATCTCTAGCAAGGGGTTTTCCGGCTGTGATCTTTTATCGATCCTTACTCCCTCTTCCCCCCATTCGGGCTGTACAAAATCTTCGACAAAATCGAACCATCCATGTTTTTTTAATAAATTGAAATAATGATCAACGTCCTCTTTCTGGGCTTCCAAAAGCACGCCATAATTGAGCTCTTCTTTTGCTATCATGGTAATATACCTGAAATACAGCCCTTCGTCACAAGATAAACTAGAAACAATAATCAAATTCATGTAACATATTACACATGGATAGGGCACTAGTAACAGGTGGATGCGGCTTCATAGGAAGTCATATAGTTGACGCGTTAGTAAAAGATCATGTCCAAGTTTGCGTGGTGGATGACCTTTCTGCTACGGAAAATGAAACGTTTTATTTTAATTCTTCAGCCGCGAACCATAAATTTAATATTCTTGATAAAGAAAAGCTTGGAAACGTTTTTGAGGACTTCAGGCCAGACGTCGTGTTCCATCTTGCGGCAAGATCAAGGATACAGCGAGCGATAGAAAACCCAGCGGCCACTTGTGATGTAAACTTCAACGGGACTTGCAATGTCCTTCAAGCTGCCCGAAATAATGGCGTAGATAGAGTCGTCTTTTCTTCTACCTCCTCTATTTACGGGCTGAAGAATTTTTGCCCATTGAAAGAAGATATGCCGAACGATTGCCTTAATCCATATTCCATCAGTAAAGCCGCAGCGGAAAACTTATGTAAAATGTACTATAATCTCTTCGGACTAAAGACGGTGATTCTTAGATATTTTAATGTTTACGGAGAACGGCAACCCCTCAAAGGCCAATACGCTCCGGTGATAGGTATATTCTACAGACAAAAAGCTAACAGCCAAAATATGACCATTGTCGGTGACGGTTTGCAAACCAGAGATTTCACTCATGTAAGTGACGTTGTTAACGCAAACTTGTTGGCCGCAAATACAGACGACGAAGAGAACTACGCTGAAATATTTAACGTGGGGTCAGGGAAAAATCACTCAGTTTTAAAAATTTCGGAGATTATAGGTGGTAACGCAGAATTTTTACCCATGAGATCTGGGGAAGCGGAAGAAACCTTAGCCGATCTTTCAAAAATAAAAGACAAACTCGGATTTTTCCCTAAAATAGAGTTAGAAAATTGGCTTACTGAAGAAAATAATAATTTAAGCAGCTATGTCTCGTAAAAATAAAAAACAAGAACCTTCCTTCGCTAGCACGGATGGGGATTCTCAATCCGCCAAGCGGAAGCATAGGAAGAAAGTAAAAGAATTAAACTCTCTTCCACCTCGAACGTCAACGTACGACAAAAAAGCAAAGAAACAAACATCTGGAGCAGAGAAAGTGGGCGAGACGGCTCATTCGACAACGTATCAATGGACTGAAGATGCTGGAGGCGACAAAGTCAAGGTAAAAAGAAGAGAGTACATGAAAGACCACGCCACGCCTATGACAGAGGCGGATTGGGTTTCCATAAACGGAAGCACCTGTAAGATCAACAGGGAGAAGTTTGACAAGAACTACGAAGATATTTTCGGCAAAAAGAAGAGAGGAGTGCTGGGCGAATTCAAAAAATTCAAAAAAACCTATTGATTATGGCAGGAAAAGGAGACAAACCTAGAGCGGTGAACAAGAAAAAGTTCGACGAGAACTATGAGGCTATTTTTGGCCCCAAAAAGAGAGTCAAACAGAGCAAGAAGAAGAGGTCTCAAAACTTTTTTAAAGAAATCTATTGACATAAAATAAATAACTGGTATATTAGAAACATGAAGACGATGATCTACCAGAACTTAAAAGGCGAAAAGCACCTGTACCAAATCGAAGACCCAACTCCTACGGAAATTTTCGGCAACAAGAAGGAGAGGGTGGAAGACAAGGGCTTCAAGGCTAAGTGCCTAAACCGAGACAATCAATGGCGTTCATTCAGATACGATGGCGTTATCACAATGAGCTAGTAAGATGCAAGTAATAGTCTATTACAATCCGAAAAAGAAGTGCCTAGAAGTTAAAGGGCGCAAGGATGAGAATCGCTATCCTGCAAAAAAGCAGCTTGATGTTCTTAAACGAACCCATGCTTTGGATTTAGGAGAGGTGTCTCTCAAGAGGAGAACCTTTTCTGGGAAAGTAGACTTAGATACAATCCATTCCTTGGAAGAGAAAAAGCTTCCACGTCCCAAGTGGAAGCAACAGGTTGAAATAAAGAAAACGGACGGCGGTAATAGATTTTTTGATATTAGAACGGGTAAGAAGTTAGAAGCTTATGCCCCTAGACTCTTCCTAGAAGATTCTAAAATATTTGTTCTTTAAAATAATTTTACTGGTTGATCGCCAGTAAAGGGTGTGACCGAATAAACTGCTGTCGCGGCAGTTAAGGTACAGCGCTCGTAGGCAGGAGATTACCGTCTCTAGGGGCTTACAAGGGCTGGTTCAAAGTAGGGTTTCTCACTGAAACTCAAGCTGTGACTCCGAAACGATGGAGGTAAATGAGATTCCTCCCACCCATAATTTCGAATGGTAGCGATGAGATAGTTCCATCTTCACGATTAGAACTAAACCTAACCTCTGCGCCGTGATCCATTCACTTAAAGGCGGCGTAAGTCTGGAGATTCTTGCGTCGTCTTTTTCGTTGGTTTTTTATAAAAAAATGGTATCATTTTACCATGAAGGAAGACTATTTAGTCATGTGCGGTAAATGGTTTACCACGGAATCAGTTGATAGAGAAATTTTCGAGACTCACAAAGAGGCCTGTTTCGAGGCGGCGACCAAAAGTCTTGAAAAATATTTTAAAATGCCCCTTTTTCTCACGGACTATACGGGCTGCGCAGCACCCGAGAACAGTTTGTGTCTCGCCGAGTGGCCGTTGAATTCGACGACTTGCATTGTTCGACCAGCTGAAACTCCAAACAGTAATAAAAATGATTACTTAATCTTTCCCCCTAAACTGTACGAGAACATAGGGCTTCACATAGTGAGCGAATATTTTAATAAAATAAATCATGGGTGAATTTAGGCAGATAATCAAAGACGCCCTAATCACGCATTCTTATGACAGCACACTCTTCGACGGTACGACCTCCGAGGCAAGGCAAGACTTATTAGCAAAAGAAATAGAGGATAAGATAAAAGCTAAATTTCATATATTTAGAATTAATAAAATAATTACCGGAGACTCTCCAAGCCCGACAAATATTAATAAATAAACCAAAAAGAACGGGGCCTAAGGAAAGCCGCAGAAGAATGCAGCGAATTAGCTACGGTTCTTACCTAGCGGCTTAATAAACCTAGTAAAGATTTTTCTAAATATATTATTGAAGAAATAGGTGACGCGCTGTTTCGGATTGAAAGTTTAAGAAAACATTTTGATTCTGACGCCATATCTTGTAGAATAGATATGAAGAGGAAGAAAAATGAATAAAGAAATAACTAAATATTTATTAATATTAATTTGCGGTTGTTCATTGTTCACAGCTTGCGAAGCGTTGAAAGCGACTTGGAAGATTCCGAAGGCCATAGGTGAAAGTTTAGGAATTATTGAACCAGAAGAGGAAACGCACGAAAAAGTTGTTAAAGTAAATTCCAATGGAGAGGTGATAACTACCCCAAATAAAGGACGTAAAATAAACGTAGGCTATCTAGTTTGGTGGGCTGCTGTTTTTACTGCGATAGCGCTAGGGGTTAGATATTATATAAAAAGGCGTCATGAATAGAAGAGAATTCATTAAAGCATCGGTTCCCGTGGTAGCCATACCAGCTATTGCAATCACTTGCAAATACGAAGATGACGAAAAAGGGCCAGAGAAAGAAAGTAAGTGTGATTGGCCGTACATCGTTTATTGTTATGAGCGAGAACAGGGAGAGTGGGTATTTAGCCAAAATATCCGTGGTAGCTTTGACCACCAAAGAGAGTACATGACTTTCGATGAGGAAGATCAGTCGGCTTACTGCGGTTGGATGTATGATGGTAAATTGCGTTTTATGACACTTGACGCTGCCCGTGACTTTGTTGATTGTCACGTTAGAACTAAAGATGACACTAACCTCATAGATTCTATTTATGATATTTATCTCAAAAGCCCCGCTTGGCCGACGGCTTCGAGCGAAATGCACGTTGCTCATTACTGGTTTAACGGAGACACGGGTAGGCAGATTGATTGGGTAGCGGAGAAGTCCTACACAAACTGGAACAAGGCGGAAAGTGGTTGACAGCTTCCGGAAAAGAGCGTGGCATTTCTTGCTTGTCGCAGTTATGAGTGTTGGATATTTTATCGCGGCCATAGCGGTAGGCCTTTGGGAATTAACCAAAAGCCCCTTTAATAAAAAATGACACCCAGAGAGTACATAAAGTGCGTTAAGCTTGAAAAAGAAAAATCTCAAGCAATGGCGGAGAAGTGGGTTCCCAAGGGGGATAAGAAGTTAAAAACTTTCGTAAAAGAAATGGAGCCGTTTAAGATTCACCAAGAAGACGTGCCGTTAATAATAAAGCTTGCAGAAAACCCCAAGTATAAAACCTCTAAATTGTTTACTGGTGCTGTGGATTTATTTACCCACGATTGTATTCATGTGTTGCTGGGGAGAGGGCTATTGCCTAAAGATGAAGCGTTTGTGATTGGCTACACCATGGGCAGTGGTAAGAAAATGGCTCGTTGGCGTAGAAATTTATTTATGTTTGTTTCCAAACATTTTTATCCAGAGGGATATAAGTTCGGAGAAGAGGAAAGATTTATTTTTAATTTAGCTGTTCTAGCGGGCTCACAATGCTCCATAGATTTGTCGAGAGTGGATTTTAAAAAGCTACTTGACCTAAGGATTTCCGAGATAAGGAGAGATCTTAGAATAAGTTATGAAATAATAAAACATTGCTATGGTCTTGAGAAGAAATGTTTCAGCAGTACAGAAAGCAGGAGGTTACTGTGAAAATTTTTGTTAGTGGATGTTTTGACGTGTTACACAAAGGGCACTTAAGCCTGTTACAATATTGTTATGACATGAAAAGCATACAGGAAAGGAGAATGCGCGACTTGTCTCGGGTAATCGTTGGGATAAATTCTGACGCCAGTATAAAAAGACTTAAAGGTAAAGATAGACCAATAATAAAAGAGGCGGACAGAGAATACGCGATGTTCTCCTTGCTATATGTTGACGAGGTTCACGTTTTCGACGAAAATACCCTGCGTGAATTAATAGAAAAAATAAAGCCAGATTTAATTGTAAAGACCAGCCCAAACCCAGAAGAAACAAAAGGGTTCGATGTTAAAATTTTTCCTAAAATAAAGGGGTACTCAACAACAAAGTTTATAGATGAAATTCTTAGCAATAGGAGATAGCTGTACTGACGTGTTTATTTACGGAACGTGCGATAGGATTTGCCCTGAGGCTCCCGTTCCGGTATTTACACCGGTCAAGACTAAAACCAATGGTGGTATGGCTGCTAATGTACAGTCAAATGTAAAAGCTCTCGGCGTTGATTGTGACTTGATTACTCATAGCGACAAAATACTCAAAACAAGATATGTAGATATTAAAACAAATCAAATGCTATTAAGGATTGACGAAAATGACGGAACGGAAGACAAGTTCAATTACAAGGACGTTCCTTGGGGTAAATATGAGGCGGTTTTAGTCTCAAATTACGGAAAAGGTTTTCTCCGTTCGTGTGCAATTCGTGACATATGCCAATATCATGATAATGTCTACCTAGACAGCAATAAAGTTAAAATGAATTGTGATTTACCCCTTAATTTAAGGTTTTTAAAAATAAACGAACACGAACTTAAAATAAATGAACATTGGAAACGTCACTTACAACCGCAGACGAACAGTGGTAGCGAATATAATAGACCAGCCCAAATAGTCGTGACTTTAGGACACAAAGGTTGTAAATATATGGGTAAAATATATCCGCCACCGGAAAGAGTAGTCGCTCAAGACTTAGCTGGCGCGGGCGACACGTTCCTAGCGGCATTAGCGGTCTCAATGACGAAAGTGGACGATGCAGAAACAGCGGTAGAGTTCGCCAATGAATGCGCGGCCACAGTCGTAGCGAAGAGGGGCGTAAGAACAGTATGAAACAATATTTTAAAAGTCACGCTCTAGGGTGGTTGGGGGCGATCATCGTTCTTTTAGGGTATTACCTTAATGCTAATCATTGCGCGAGCTCTTGGCTTGTGTGGATAGTGGGCAATTCGTGTGTTGGTTATTATTGTTTTGAAAAAAAAGCTTACGCAGCGGGAGCCATGTCTTTCGCTTTAATAATTTTTAATATTTATGGGTAT
>Ga0302118_10000327_pt1 | contig 22033 bp, 23 predicted proteins | sample AG5_331_MG_FD_203126 | JGI IMG/M metagenome (GOLD analysis project Ga0302118, IMG submission 203126) | Marine microbial communities from Western Arctic Ocean, Canada - AG5_33.1 | ecosystem: Environmental > Aquatic > Marine > Oceanic | place: Canada: Western Arctic Ocean | collected 2017-10-01 | reverse complement strand
TACATTACAATCCTGTTCATTTAGAGACAGATATGAAGAATTCTACAAAGAAGGAATTTTACTTTATGGAGTTTCTTCAGATTCAATCGCTTTGCATAAAAGATTTAAGAAAAAATATAATCTACAATATTCTCTATTGAGTGATGAAGGAAGTAGGGTTTCTAAAGCATTGAAATTGAAAAAAAACTTTGGTATGCTAAATGCTAGAGTAACTTTTGTGATAAATCCTAAAGGAGTCATTGTTTATACTCACACTAGTCAACTTGGAGTTACTGGGCACGTAAATAAGGCATTAAAAGCAATAAAAACCATAAGTGCTGCAAGTGAAAATCAATTAAGTTCAACATAATAAGTACTTTTCATCAAATCAGTTGAAGTAGTATGGACATCGCGAGTAAAGAATATGGCTCAAGGAACAGTCAAGTGGTTTAATCAGAAAAAAGGGTTCGGATTCATCGAACAAGAGGATGGAGAGGATTTATTCTGCCATCATACTGAAGTAGAAGGCGTCATCGAAGATGGCGACTCTGTTGAGTTCGAAGTCGGCGAAGGACCTAAAGGCCCTAATGCCGTTAACGTCAAAAAATCAGAGTGAAAACTCGATCTAACTATTTAGATTTCAGCATAGTAGTCTATGACTGCTTCTTCAATGCCTTAGCCTAAACAACCCTCATCTATTGTCAAATTTTTATTATTTAGAGAAGTAATTATAGAGTAAATTTAGCTTTCATTCAGTATCGTTCATCAAATCAGTTGAAGTAGTATGGGCATCGCGAGGGAAGAATATGCCTCAAGGTACAGTCAAGTGGTTTAATCAGCAAAAAGGGTTCGGATTCATCGAACAAGAGGATGGAGAGGATTTATTCTGCCATCATACTCAAGTGGAAGGCGTCATCGCAGATGGCGACTCTGTTGAGTTCGAAGTCGGTGAAGGTCCTAAAGGCCCTAATGCTATTAACGTCAAAAAATCAGAGTGAAAACTCGATCTAATTATTTAGATTCCAGCATAGTAGTCTACGACTGCTTCTTCAATATCTCGGCCTACAAGACTCTCATCTATTGTCAGAGTATTCCCGTTACGGCGTAGAGGTTCACCAGAAACTAGAACATCTAGTACTCTTCCACCAGAATATATTACGTTAGCAAGTATTCTACGGCTATCTTTACCAAATGGACGCATTCGGATATCATCAAGATCCCAAGTTATCCAATCTTTGGAATCTTTAGTGGCTAATTTCCATGTTTCAATAGGATTGAGGATTTTTGCATCCCAATGATCGTGTCTTTGAACTAAACTTGCAGCCTTAGATTCTGCACGCATATCAAGACTATTGTTACTTGCCGCCCCATCTGTACCTAATCTGACATCAACACCTGCATCTCTCATAGCCGGATACGAAAGTGTTCCGCCACAGGCAAGTTTCTGATTAGAAGTTGGACAATGAACAGCATGAACATCATGTCCGGCCAATATCCTCATTTCTTTTTTTGTAACCCAACCACAATGAGCGCATACGGTGTTACCATCTGAAAAAAAATCTAATGAATCAAGATACTCGATTGGATACATTCCTGTTGCCGCATGGCAATCAGCTACTTCTTTACGAGTTTCAGAGGTATGAATACTAAGTTTACAATTTGTTTTTTTAGAAACTTCCGACGCTTTTCTCAGAGTTTCTTCGCTACAAACATAAATTGAATGGGCGCCTATGCCATATGAGATTCTATCTGGGCGTGAAGAGCCATTCTTGATCAGAGATTCCATATGTCTCAAAGCATCACCAGATCCTGTTTTGAAATTAGGTGTGAGCCCATCGGTTATTGGCCCACATAATTCAGCTCTGAGCCCAGTTTCAGCAAGAGTGTCCCCTATTACTTCAGTATGAAAGTACATGTCACAAGCAAATGTTGTACCTGTCGATATTAGTTCGGCTGCTGCTGCACGTGTTCCCACTGCAACAAATTCGGGAGTTAGGAGTTTTTCAACCGGAAAGATCGAGGTTTCTAACCACTCCATTAGTGGCAAACCTTCCCCCATGCCACGATTAAGAACCATAGCCAAGTGTGTATGCCAATTTTGGAATGAACGAGTAATTAGGCGCATTGAACCATCAATTGTTTCAACAACATCTTCATCTCCGTTGCTTGAAGAATAAGTTCCATCACTATGGAGTAAAAAATCACCATGGTTTACTTCGCCATCATGATCGATTAAACGAGTATTCGTAACCCGCCTTAGCCCCGTCTCAGATACGACCATGTTTCTTCCAAACGGTCCTTTACCGTCAATCTTTGGTTAAACAGAATAAGAATTACCACATCCATAAAGTTCGGCAGTGAATAAATTCATTATATCGAGTACATGAGATATAGGTATGGGAGAATTCGGGCAGATTAGTTTTTCTGGAAAATTACGGCCTTCACAAATCGCTTCTTCCGATATTATTCGTCAACAATTAGAATCAGGTGAAAAAAATTTGCATATAGTAGCCCCGCCAGGTTCTGGAAAAACAGTACTTGGTTTGTACACCTGGTCTGATTTAGTGAGGTTGCCGACACTAGTCCTAAGTCCCAATTCAGCAATACAAGCCCAATGGATTGCAAGAGCAAAGGAACTATTCAATTTGGACGATAAGGATAATCAAATTGGAACTGATCCAAAATCACCTGGCTTGCTTACATCACTTACATATCAATCATTAACACTTCCCAAACGTGCTGATGAAAATTTAAATCAAACAGCCATTGAGTTATGGATAAACAGATTAATTTCAGAAAAAGAGGCTGAAGATTTAGAAACTGCTAGAGAATGGATAAATGATCTTAAAGAAAATAATTCAGATTATTATAATGAAAGACTTGGCCATTATCGCAAAAAAGTAAGAAATGATTTTGCAACACATGGTAATGCACTATGGATTTTACATGAATCTTCTAAGAAAAATTTAGAAAACCTCGCAAAGGTAGGAATTGGAATGATTATTCTTGATGAATGCCATCATTTACTCGGCCACTGGGGGAGAGTTCTAAGTGAAATTCGCGAATATTTTGGTAATCCAATTGTCCTAGGACTTACTGCTACACCGCCGGATATAAGTTCAGTGAATCTAGAAGATGGTGAGAGATATTCTGAATTTTTTGGTGATATCGATTACGAGGTTCCTGTACCAGCTTTAGTTCGAAACTCGAATTTATCACCTTATCAAGACTTAGCATATTTCGTAAGACCCAATGCTGAAGAGTTAATTTATATTGCAAATGTAGATAAAGAATTTGAAGAACTAGTTGAAGATATTAGTAATGGGCCAGAAGAAACAGATAATCGTACTCCAAAATTAGATATTTGGCTAGTTAAAATATTAGATGAACTACTACTACCCAGTGGCCCGGCAAAAAGTTGGACCGCTTTTGTAAGGAGAGATGAGTCTTTAGCTAATAGCGCGAGACTCTACCTCCAGCAAAGAGGAATTAGTTTACCATCAGAGGTTCCAAAGCCTGAGCAAAAATTAGTTGACATGAATTTGACTAAGAATACTATAATTATAACATTATTAGATCGTTATATCAGGCATGGTTTACTGCGTTCTAAAAATAAAAAGGACCATGAATTAGCAGAAACTGCTATTCAAAGATTGAGAATGCTAGGTCACCAAATAACTGAAACTGGAATGAGGCCTTGTGCATCTCCAGTAGGCCGTGTAATGGCTTATGCGTCAGCAAAATATGATGCCCTGAGATTTATACTATCTGCGGAAATGCAAGCATTAGGCCCTGAAATAAGGGCTGTAATTGTCACTGATTTCGAAAAAACTTCTGCGACTGCATTAGTTGAAGGCGTCCTTGATGAAAATGCAGGGGGGGCAATTGCAGCATTTCGTTCTCTGCTAAAAGATGAATCAACTGATAGATTAAATCCTGTTTTAATGACTGGTTCAACCGTATTAGTAGATGATGATCTTCTTCAAGTAATAATGCCTAGATTTGAACAATGGATTCAAGAAAAGAAATTAGATATTAAACTTGAAGATAGAGAAAAAGATGGTTATCATGAGATAAGAGGGAAGGGGAGTCAATGGAAGCCAAGATATTATACTGAAATGATCACAGAAATGTTTCAGGAAGGAGTGACAAAATGTCTAGTCGGAACTAGAGGCCTTCTAGGAGAAGGATGGGATGCTAGTAGGATTAATGTCCTAATTGATTTGACTACTGTTACAACAAGTATGAGTATAAATCAATTAAGAGGAAGGTCATTTAGACTAGATAAACATAATCCGGAGAAGGTTGCAAATAATTGGGATATTATATGCTTGGCTGAAGAATTCAGTAAAGGATTTGATGATTATGATCGTTTCAAAAGAAAGCATTCAAGACTTTATGGAGTATGTGATGATAGTGCTATAGAGAAAGGAGTTGGGCATGTACATGCAGCCTTCACAGAAGTTCGTCCTGAAGGAATTTCTGAAACTCTAGACGTATTTAATGAAGAAATGATTAGGCGGGCGAGGAATAGAGAAAGAACGAGGAAATTATGGAAAATTGGAGAGCCATTCAATGCAGTCCCTAGAAAGGCGATAGAGATGAAAATGAAAGAAGGATTCTCTGGTGGATGGCCGATACTAAGTGTTTCATTTGAGAGACCCGAATGGAATGATGAATCATTGGTTTTAGCAATAGCAACTGCAGTTTCTGGAGCTCTCAGAGCAACAGGACATCTACAAATAACTGCGAAAGTTGCTGCAGGAAATAGAGGTGGTGGATGGATGAGAGCGTATCTCGAAGATGCTTCTGAAGAAGAATCTGCAATCTTCACTGAAGCTATGGGACAGGTTCTCGGGCCATTAGATAATCCAAGATATATGATTCCGAGACAGATAAAAATGCTTAGTGATAATTGGGTTAGTAAATTACTTCCTGAAGTAATTGGCAAATATTTTAGAACAAAGAAAAAGAGATTAGCAATGTATCATGCAGTTCCTAAAAAATTAGCTCAAAATAAAGAAGATGCATTGATTTTTCAAAAGTATTGGAATTTCGAAGTTAGTCCGGGAGAAGTTGTTTATGGATATAGTGAAGGTGGTAGGGAGCAAGTACGTTGGGCGTTAGAACAAAACCTATCGCCAAGAGGTTCTTTTCATAGCAAGAGTGTCTTCACTTGAATTCAAGTTTCGCAGAATTTACAATCTATTCCTGTATTTTTATGATTATCGCAGTATCTTTTACGACATGAAAAACATCGAAAATCAAAGGCATTAACACCCGTTGAACAACTTGGAACACCGCATACATCGACATTTTTTGAAGCAGGGATAGATGATTTAGGGATTTCAGATTTACCTACTTCCCACCATTCTTCTTTAATTGGCTCAACATCGGAAATAGATTCTTTTTGAAAGTTCTTCTTCAGACCATCCGAACGTATCGACCACATACTCAGGGAGAAGTATACACTCTTTGATTAATCGCCTAAGATTTCACTTATTGACTAGGGGTGAAACTTTTTTTCCAATTAATTCAATTGTGTCCATCAACTGATTATGAGAAAGCCCGGCATTATCTAATTGGAAAGAGAAACGAGAAATTCCACCCAATGCTTCACTATGTCTAATTATTTTCTCTGCGACTTCTTCAGGATCTCCTATTACATAAGCTCCAAGTGGCCCAGTTTGTTCATCAAATCTATGCCTAGTAACTGGGGGCCATCCTCTTTCACGGCCTATCTTTGTGAATGCTTCTGAATATCCGGGAAAATAAATATCTCTCGCTTCTTGCGAATCATTTGCTACAAACCCTAGTGAATGTAAACCTACTTTCAATTGGTCGGGAGAATGTCCTGCACGCTCTCCGGCTTCTCTGTAAAGGTCTACTAATGGACGGAAACGATGTGTTTCACCACCTATTACTGCAATCATCAAGGGTAACCCAAGTAATCCTGCTCTAACAAATGACTGAGGAGTTCCTCCAACACCTAGCCAAATTGGTAGTTTCTCTTGCAATGGCCTAGGATAAATTTCTTGATTATTAAGTGCGGGTCTAAATCTACCTGACCAGTTTACAGTTTCGTTATCTCTAATTAAAAGTAAGAGGTCTAATTTCTCTGAAAAGATTTCATCATATTCATGTAGATTTAAACCAAATAATGGATAAGATTCCGTAAAAGAACCACGACCAACGACCATCTCTGCTCGCCCCGAAGAAACTAAGTCGAGAGTCGCAAAATTCTGAAAGGCACGGACCGGATCTGCTGCACTCAGAACTGTAACAGCACTGGTTAAACGAATTTTTTTGGTTCGAGCCGCGGCAGCAGATAATATTACCGAATTTGCTGAATCAAGAAATTCTCTACGATAATGTTCACCGATTCCAAATACGTCAATTCCCATCTTATCTGCATGTTCAATTCTATCAAGAAGATCGGATATTGACTTAGCACTATTTACAGGATAACTTTGATCATTATCGAGCTTGACCTCGGCAAAACTGTCGATACCAATCTCCATGATTAATCACATCAGATATTACTATTTGAGTTAGTTAGTATTGATGTTGTCACTACTAATCCCATATGGACTTCAGAATGAAGTTAATTGAGGAGTGATAGTGAATTCTAAATCAACAGATTTAGTTATTGAAAATCTCATGTTTTAACACTTAAGGGTGGAAGAAAAATGCGAGGGCTAAAATAGCATATGACCCAAGGAGCATGACTCCTTCAAGCCAATTAGATTTACCATCTGCTGCCGTCAAATTGGCAATCGTAACAGCAAGGAATACTGCTATTGTCTCAAGTATACCAAATTCGAAAGTCAGTGGTACACCTAGGACCCAAGCGATAATTACCATTAGAGGAGCTACAAATACTGCGATTTGTGTCGATGAACCTATTGATATTGCAAAAGATAAATCCATCTTATTTTTGGCTGCAACGGATACTGCGGTAAAGTGTTCAGCAGCATTACCAAAGAGAGGTAAAAGAATAACACCAATGAAAAGATATGGTAAGTGATACTCTTCGGCCGCTGATTCTACTGAATGAACTAGTATTTCTGCCATCCATGAAACCATGATTGTTGCAATTACTAGTAAAATAATTGCATCTTTTTGATCCATTTGAGGTTCTTCATGATGAGTATTTTCTGTTGCAAAAAGATGAGAATGTGTTTTTAATTGGAATAAAAGAAAGAAACCATATATCGCTAAAAGAATTATAGCGGCGGCGTGAGATAAATTCGTAACACCCTCATCTCCTGCAGCACCATCAACTGTAAAATTGAATACAGTCGGAATTATTAGAACTATTACTGCAAGTAGGAGAAGTGAACCATTCGAACTTACCTGAGTTTCAGAAAACGTCTGTTCAGAGTGATGAAGCCCCCCCCAAACAAATGAAAGTCCCATAACAAGTAATAAATTTCCAAGAATACTCCCAATGAGGCTAGCCTGAACAATATGAATCATATTTTCTGCTGTTTCAGTCCCTACTCCTGCATTGTAAGCAGCTAAGATTGCAAATAATGCAATAATCATTTCGGCTGCATTACCGAAGGTTGCATTCAATAACCCGCCAACTGATTCAGAAGTTCTCAGGGCAATTTCTTCTGTTGCTTTACCCATTAAGAAAGCGAGAGGCATTATCGCAATCATTGATGTGATGAAAGATATATTTGCATCATGTGCAAAGTAGTTGAAATAGACCGTCATTGGGACTGCAATCAATAAAAGATTTAGTTTACTTTCACGAGGATCAAAGGCCCTGACTATGCTTGCGGTATCAACCATTATTTGACTGCGAGGGCTATAATTAAGTCAATGTTACGCCTACAATAGGGAGTATTCATCTGTTAAAGCAATCGCCGAGAGTCGTGGAAGGAGGATTTCGACTAGCTCTGAGCGGGACACCAGGAACTGGTAAGAGTACGATTGCGTCATTACTTAATGGAAAAGGATATACTATTATTTCTCTAGAATCTTTAGCAAATAAATACGATTGTTTAGGTGAAGTTGATAGTTCTGATAATTCCAAACCTATTGATTTAGAAAAATTACATCACCTACTGAGTATTGCTTGGTCTAAAGAATCAGAATATCCAATTATAATTGATGGTCATTTGAGCCATCAGTTACCCTGTGATGCAACGGTTATTCTACGATGTCATCCCGATATATTACAAAATAGATTAGAAAATAGAGATTATAGTAAAGAAAAAATTCAAGGGAATGTAGAATGGGAGTTAATTGGGGGGCCTTGGAATGACAAAGACACACCAAACGGTTGGTTAGAGTTAGATACTACGGAATATAACCCAAATGAGATTTTTAACCAGATTCATAACTGGATTATAGATGGTTTCAAACCAACTAGCGAATACACAGAGATTGACTGGATTGGGCAAATGGAGGAATAATATGTTTGAAAAAATGAGAGGAACATGGACCAAGGCGATACAACCACTTGTAGTAAGAATGGGAGATTTGGATCCTTCTGTACTTACTTGGACTTCATTATTTGTATCCCTAATTGGATTCTATATCTTATCTGCTGCAGAAATAAGTACAAACGGTGCTATTATGATAGTGGTAGCGGTAATTCTTGTATTAGTGGCAGGAGTATTAGACGCCTTAGACGGAGCATTAGCAAGGCATCAAGGAACAGATGGGGCATATGGTGACTTCCTAGATCATACGATTGATCGTATCGTTGATGTAGGTTTACTAGTAGCCATTGGAATGAATACTGCTTTTGTAAGTAGTTTAAATGCAGGTTTAGCTGCAGGCCTTTTGACGCTTTTAGGGTCATATATGGGAACACAGGCACAATCAGTTGGGCTTGATAGAATATATGGTGGATTTTCAAGAGCTGATCGTATGATTGTTACACTTGTAGGACTTCTAGTTGCTGCAATGCAGGCGTATACAGGAGGTGCTGGAATTGATATTACCGCATATCATGAATATTTTGGATATCTACTATTAGGAAATAATGAATTAAATGGCATGACTGCAGCACTAGCGATATCTGCCTGGGGCGGAGTTTACACCTTTTTAGTTAGATTTAATAGTACAAGAAAACAATTACTAGAATTATGATTCGTAATATCAAATTATACTAAGAAATAGCAAGCAAAGCCTACCTTGGAAGGGTAATGGTTATCCTCTCCCCAATCCGCCTATGAACTGTGAAGAATATCATCGACCGTGTATTAGAACTTCAAGGGGATGAAGGAATACCGTCTGCACCCATAGATACTGAGAGTGATTCTGAACTTGTTCAACTACTTTCTTCCCTTCAACCACGCATACGAGTTTTTGGATGTGGAGGATGTGGATCTAATACTGTAGCAAGGCTAGAACAAGAAGGATTATTTGATGATACATATGTTAGAGGAATGGCAATTAATACAGATGCTCAGCATTTACTTAGAGTAGGAGTAGGGAATAAAGTATTGATTGGAAGAACTGCCCGTGGACGAGGCGCAGGAGGCGATCCTGAAAAAGGCGAACAAGCGGCTTATGAATCGGAAAGAGCTCTTAAGAATGAGGTTGAAGAATGTGATCTTGCTTTCATCACAGCAGGTTTAGGTGGAGGTACTGGAACTGGTTCGGCCCATGTAATAGCTAGGTTAGCAAGAGCATCAGGGGCATTAACGATAGCAGTAGTTTCGTATCCATTCCTTTCTGAGGGTGCACTAAGAAGACAGAATGCAGAATGGGGCTTAGAAAGATTGAGAGAAGTTTGTGATACTGTAGTTGTACTTCCTAATGAAAGATTACTAGAAGTTGAAGGAGTTAGAGATTTACCACTTGATGCTGCATTTAGAGTAGCAGATGAGTTACTAATGAGATCGATCTCAGGAGTTTCTGAGATGATTGCTAAGGAAGGAATAGTAAATCTCGACTTCCAAGATTTACGATCTGTAATGGAAAATGGAGGAGGGGTGGCAATGATTGGCCTGGGAGAAGCCAATGGACCTGATCGTGCAGCAAAAGCTACCGAAGAAGCTCTTCATTCACCACTATTAGATATTGACATTTCTGATGCTAGAGGGGCTCTAATCAATGTGGTCGGCGGTCCGGGTCTTTCATTGGGTGATACTGAAAAATGTGCAAAAATTATTCGTGACAAAATTAACCCCTATGCACGTATAATTCTAGGTGCCACTATAGATGAATCAATGGGTGACGAAATACGTGTACTGCTAGTATTAACAGGGGTTAAATCAGAACAAATACATGGGGCGTCATTACATACACAAATGCGTAATCTAAAAACTAGAACTGTGGAATTCATTAATTGACGTATTTCCTTAAGTTCGGGCTAATCACTCCCGATGTTTCTCCCGACGTGCTTAAATCAGGTCGGTCAGTCGCCGAGGCACTTCTGAGGGAAAGTGATGGCTATAGAGAACTCAAACACTAGTGCAGTTGAGGACAAAGTCCAAGACTGGCAAGACGAAATTGAGAGTCGTGTTCGCGGCCTTCAAACAGGTTCTTATGCTAGGATTCTAAAGATGGCGAGAAAACCTTCTAAGGAAGAATTTCGTCAAACAGTCATCGTTTGTGGGATTGGCATGTTTGTACTAGGAGGTATTGGTTTCGTTATGCTATACCTAATGGATAATCTGCTCCCATCATTCTTTGAATGGTTAACGAAGTAAATAATTGAGTGATTGAGATGTCTGACGCATTTACTGTATTTATTCGCCATGAAGAGAAAGTTCTGCTTATGCAGAGAGCTGACGAAGTTGCTGACTTACCAGGAGCATGGGATGGAATTTATGGCTATGGAGATCCAAACGACTTGGACGCAGTTGTTGCAAGAATTGTAGAGTCTACAGGAATTGCTGCTGAAATGTTACAGCATGTTAGAACTGGAGAGTCACGTGGTATTGCAATGGGTAATTCATTGCTGGAAGTCACTCCTATACTTTTCATTAGTGAAAGCAATGATGCAACCGCTAAAACACTTTACAAAAATGTTGAATGGGTCGATCCTGGCATGATAGGTAAAAAAGAATATGCAACTCCTAGTTTGAGAGACATGTATGGAGATGTTGCATCTTTCCTTTACATCCTGAAGACGAGCATTGGCCAAGAACAGAATGTTGCTAGAGAAATTCAAGCGAGACTATCTGGAAGCGGTTCTCTAATGGACATTCAGGGCGAAATATATGGAGTGCTAAGTCCTAATTATATGAAGGGATATATTTTCGTTGAAGCTTCAGCATTTCACCATGTAGAGAAGTTAATCGGAAGAGCTGGCGTTTCTACTACTCCAATAAAAAACTGTAGAAAGGTACTAGATGGAGAATCCCCACTAGAGGATGTTCTCCCATACTTAGAGCCGAAAGCAGCTACTAGTGGCATAGAAGAAGGCTGTGTCGTAGAGATTCATGGTGGTGCCTTCAGAGGTCAATCAGCACGTGTAATACGCGTCACTGAATCTAAAGAAGAAGTTACAGTCGAGTTATTCGAAGCTGCTGTACCTGTTGCATTAACGGTTAGAGCAGACCAAGTACGGGTTACTCAACGAGTTGAATAATCAAATATAGGAGACCGAGGACTAACGCAACACGCTCAAATAGTGAAGGTCAGTCGGCGGGATACAATCATAGGAGGTAATACACATGTCAGCACGTAATGAGACACCACACAAAGTTGTCCAAGCGCTTGGTAAAAAGAAGTGTAATGGTTCCTGGGATGAAGCATCTGAAAATTTGACAATGGATCAAGTAAAGAAGATTGCGATAGAGCAAGAAGAGCGTTTGACGGGAGCAAACTTGTATGCGCGCTGCCGAGAAGTTATGGGGACATGTGTCGCTATGAGAGTTAATGTCGAAGGCTTTTCTCCAAAAGAAGCACTAGAACGTATGAGCAAGGGGGAATTCAGCGAACACTTTAGCTGAGTTATCACGAATTGTGGGAGAGGGAAACCTCGTTAACCACGGAGGTGAACTAATATGCAACAAAATATTCAAAATGCAATCCAAGAAGCTTTAGATAATGCCCCTGAACGTAAGTTCGTTGAATCAGTTGAAATGGCTATAACACTCAGAGACGTTGATTTGAAGAATCCAGTTAATCGTATCCAAGAAGAAGTTCGTCTCCCATCGGGAAGAGGTAAAGTAGTTCGAATTGCAATGTTTGCAGGTAGCGAAATGGCCTCTAAAGCTCGTGCAGCTGGAATAACCATAATTGATCCTACAACTATTGAAGATTTGGGAGGAAATCGTCAGCAAGCACGTAAAATGGCTAAACAGTATGATTTCTTTTTGGCAGAGATACCTCACATGGGTACTGTTGGAAGATATCTCGGAGTAGTATTAGGTCCACGTGGAAAAATGCCACGACCAGTTCCTCCTACTGTCGACCCTGCTGTGATTGCTGCTGGATTACAAAGTACAAGTATCGTTAGATCTCGTGACAAAGTAACTTTCCATATGGCATTCGGTTCTCGTGAACAAGGAATAGAAGAACTAACTGCAAATGCTATGTCTATCTGGATTAGAGTGACCAGTAAGTTAGAGCGTGGACCTGGAAATATTCGCTCTTGCTATGTGAAAACTTCAATGGGACCTGCAATTAAAGTTGAGGTGATTGAGTGAATACAGCAAAGATTTCCCCTTGGAAAAAAACTCGAGTTGATGAACTCACTGAAGTATTAAATTCAGATGGAGTTGTTGGGATTGTCGATGTAGGTGGCGTTCCTGCTAGCAACATGCTAGATATGAGAAGTAATCTTAGAGATTCGATGAGGATAACAATGGCTAAAAAAACTTTAATTAGATTAGCTTGGGAAAATTCCGGCCGCTCTAATGAAGAATTAGACATATTATTTGAGGGGGCAGTACAACCTTGTATTGTTCAATCAGAAAATCTAAATCCGTTTGAGCTATTTATCGAATTAGAGAAAACTCGCCAAGGACGTTCTGCGAAAGATGGAGAACTTGCACCTATGGATATTATTGTCGAAAAAGGTCCAACTTCATTCGGACCTGGGCCAATTGTTGGAGAGTTTAACGCAGTTGGTATACCTGCTAAAATAGACAAGGGTAAAGTTGCAATACCAAAAACTACTACTGTTGTAGAAAAAGGACAACCTATATCAGGCGATCTTGGTATGATGCTTGCTAAGTTAGATATTCATCCAATTGAAATTGGAATAATCCTAACTGGTGCTATGGAAGATGGATTCTTTTTCCCTGCATCTACACTAAATGTAGATTTAGACCAAGTACGTACCGATATCATTACTGCGACCTCAGGGGCATTCAATCTTGCATGCAATATGCGTTGGTTCTCTGAGCAAACTATCCCTACACTACTTGCAAAAGCAAGCGGTGAGGCTTTATCGGTTGCTGTGGAGGCTGGAGTTACAAATGAAACAACTATGCCTCTATTCATATCACGTGCAAATGCACGTGCTTTGGCCCTCGCGGGTCAATTAGATTCCTCTGCACTTGACGAAGAATTGTCAGCAGCACTTGGTGCTGCTGCTTCTGCGGCAAGCGTATCGGTTGCATCCTCTGTTGCATCCGAGACAGTAGCTGAAACTACTGAAGAGGAAGAAGGGGAAGAAGAAGAAGCTGAGTTCGGTGGACTTGGCGATCTCTTCGGCTAAATAAAAAAAAGGTGAGATAAAATGGAATATGTATATGCTGCTATGTTACTGCACTCTGCGGAAAAGGAAATTGATGAAAAGGCTGTCACAGCGGTTCTAACTGCTGCTGGCGTAGATGTTGATGGTGCTCGAGTTAAAGCTCTAGTATCTTCACTCGGATCGGTCGATATTGGTGAAGCAATGGCTACTGCTGTTGCTGCTCCTGCTGCTGCACCAGCGGCTGCTGGCGGTTCAACCGCTGAAGCAGCTCCTGAAGCAGTAGTTGAAGAAGAGCCAGAAGATGAAGGTGCGGCCTTTGAGGGTCTCGGTTCACTCTTCGGATAAGGTAACTAACAACAACAAATAGTATACTTCGACTTTCGAAGTCCTATGTGCGGATGCCTGATTCTAGAAATTAGAGTCAAATAATCATCACCACTTTGATTCTTACAGATAGAATCATTGACAAGTGCTGAGTGCGAATAGTATGGTAAGGACACGTTTACTGGAAATTCCAGTCAGTGTTGAGCCAATTCAAGCAATTAGATCTATGAGGCTAATTGTTGAATCAAATAATTGGGATACTACAAGAATTGAAGATACAAAAATGGTTCATCGATGGGCTATCATAATGCCGATAACTAATCAAGCAAGAGTTATCGGTCTAAGAATTAATTCAGAAAACATGGAAGGTCTGACAATTCGTTCATGGTCACAGACACCTGGGTCAGCAGGCGTGATAACATATGTTTCATTCGAAATTCCTCAAAATATAGAGGGAGAAAAATGGGAAATGATTCTTCAAAAATGGATATATGGATTACCAAGGTGCCCATGGAAATGGACTTTCTTCGAGAAATCTAAGCTTGGTTATATGATTCCTGAATTTAGAAAATCTCTGGATTTATTCAAAAAGGAAGGAATTGACGTGAAATCTTGGTTACCTTCAACAAAGAAATAAGAAGAATAGTGGAAGTGCTTTATTCTACAAACATAATTATTCCCTATATACCTATTATAGAATGGTTTGATAGGTGTGATGTGAACGGAGAGTTGAGAATAATATGGATTTCACTGATCTTACAGACACTCCACGCAAGCAAAGTATGCTTGCTGGGACTATTTTCTTTATGCTAATATTCCCTATTTATTTTGCAATTATGCCTACTCTAGTTGCAGATGAAATGATAGAAAGTGGATCTTCTGGGATTTCCGCATCATGGAGCGTTTCTTTTGAAGAAACAGAAATTACACAAATCGAATCTGAAACATTGAGTGATGGTGATACTTATGATTCCTTTTTCGATGTCATGACTGAAAGTAATATTGCCTATATCATGATGGAAATAAGTTGCATGGATAACGATGAACCTGGACCTGGATTCACCGATTCAGTAGATGCAAAAAGCGACGTATCTCAAGTGGAAGGAGAATTTGAAGATCAAGAGAATAATGGAGATTGTGGAATGGGTGGTGGCCTTGAAATGATTTGGTACTCTACTGAAAATTACACAGGAGATAATTATACATTTGAAGGCACTGAAAACGAACTGCGCGACACATGGAGTTCGAATGGTGAAGGAGTTGGGACATGGGCAGTTACATTAACAGCTAATATTGAAACAAATCCAGTTCCGATATTTGGAGAAGTGCTAGATAGTGATGAAGATTATGAAATAACATGGACTGCTGTAACATATGAACTAATTATTATTCCATTAATTGACGGGGATATATGATCAAGTCTTGGCATGGATACTAATAATATCCCCATTTAATATCTCATGTTCAGCACCTATTACTCTACCACTTTTAGCATCTGTTGCTCGAATAAAACCGTTTCCAAGATCACTATGGACTGCATAGGCAAGACCTTTTGCCGTAGTTCCTTCAGGTACAAGTATTGCATCAGGTAGAATATTTCCATCTCCATCAACCCAATGAGTTTCATCTTGAACAGGGTAGGCTACTTTACGTTTTAATCTATCAAAAACAACAGAAGAAAGAAGCCCTACTAAGCCTCCACCATCCCATTTAGACAACGTTTCCGAGATGCTTTCTAAAGCATTATGTTGTTTTTTTGATAGCTTTTCCTTACCTAATTCCGTAATTGAAAATTTAGAGGTCGTAGGATTTAACTGAATAAATCCTGCTTTTGAAGCCCGCCTAAGAGCTAATTCTGCTTCAGCACTTGAAGGGACTAAAATACCGCCAGATTCTATTATAAACTTAGATAACTCATCCCAACTGCTTTCCTCAATACAATCAGCCTTATTGGCAACTATAGATATTGGAAAAAGAAGTGAACGAATTTTACCTGCTAATGTCATTAATTCATCATTCCCCCATGACCATGGAACGCCTGAATCTGGATGATTTTCTGAAACTGAATGGAGTCCAGCATTCACATGCTGCTCATTGGCACCTATTCCAGATAATTGATCAAGTAAAAATGTTGAAAGAGCCTTTTCACCCTCTGATTGAACTCGCCGAGCACCTCTAGACCAACTAGATTGAATAATGCCTACAATCCATGCATCGAGTTCATCCAAAAGAAATTGATGTTCATCCATAGGTTTCGAACCGCCATCACCTACTGGATTACCTTCTATGTCAGTAGAACCTGAAACATCTACAACTTGAATTAAAGCATCGCAACGCGCTAAATCTGATAGAAATTGATTCCCTCGGCCCCTACCTTGATGGGCCCCCGGTACTAATCCTGCAACATCTACTAGAGTAACTGGGACTAGCCTTTGATAACCATTACAAGTTCCAGATTTAGGATTACAGATACTTCCATGCCGATTATCATTCTCAATTATTGGAGATATTCGCCCTTGTTTTTCCTTCCGAACACGTAACTCATTACAAGCACATTTTTCCCGTAAAGGTAACCAAGCAACTCCAACATTTGGTTCAATTGTAGTAAATGGATAATTCGCAATATCGACTGGAGTCTCTGTTAAAGCAGAAAATGTAGTTGATTTACCAACATTTGGTTTTCCTACAAGTCCAATACGCATACTAGCACCATATACTGATAGAGGGGGGGTTCCTCAATCTAATTACCCATTCATAGTTTAGTAGCGCTACCTTTTTCATCATTTTCACCAGTAGGGATTACTTCAGTATCAAGGTCTGCTCCACTTGCAAGAATCCTACGAACTGTCGTTGGGGATACAAGAGAGTATGATTCAACAGATATTGAAGAAGAAGTAACTGATTTTTTAGAAATTAAATCACCTCTAAACATACCACTAACCATGTTCAATGAATGCAATATTGAGCCGATTACAACTCCATAAAACATTACCGAACCAACTTTACGAAGTTCTTCAGATAATGCACTAGGATCTTCTATGAGTAATTCTGCAAGAGCCATGTCCATGAAATCTGCAATCATTGTAATTGATAACCCAAACATTGCTCCTCCGGCCATCATCCAGAATCCCCAACGAGCTCGAGTTTGAGACAAAAGATGCCGGCCTACTAACTCGGGGTACAGGCTTAGAGCCGCCCCCAAAGATAGTGGAACCAAAACAAGCCATCCAGACATCATCGATAGAGAGTTGGAAATACCAGTTAATTCATTGGTACCACTTACTGCATCTGTTTGGATAAATAATGAACCTATTGCTATTGGAATAATTAACCATGAACCTAAATTTAATTCAGCATTACCGGATGAATTTGGATCATCTACAAACATATCTGAACCACGCATAGTTACAAGCATATTACTTGAAAAGGCTAATATTGGTATAGATACAAGTGCCATTAAGAAACTAGCAGATAACATATCTTCGTTGGTAAAGGAGACAACATTACTTTCTGCTAACGGACCAAATACATCGATAACCATCTGACCATTAATATCTCCAAATGGATTGATTGTAAATATACTACCAAACAAAGTTACACCTACTAGTGTTTTCGACCACAATGGATTACCAGAAACGATAGATGAAGAATAAAGAGCAACACCTGCAACGCCTAAGAAGAAGAATGTACCACCAAATAGATGGTATGTCATCCATTGACCAACATTATCATTGACTGCTCCCGATGCTATAGAAACAATGCTCAAGACTGGATTACTTAGAAGTGCGATTAAAATTAACCAACCAGGCAGAGCTAAATTTTTGGTCCTATTTGCAACTGTTAGAAGATGATTCATGATTACTGCAAGAAGAGCAACGGTATTGAGAGCAACACCTATAGGAATAATTTCTAAATCTAGTATCAAATTATTTTGAGTACCAATTACCATAATCAAAACAGATAATGTCCAGACAAATGAGACTAAGTTAGCATTTGTTTCGCTAGCTAATTCTGTCCCAGATAACTTAGGAATAATATGGAAGCTTGAGCCTATAATTAGCATAGAAACTGAACCATAAAGTGTAGCATAAACACCTGCAGAAGATAATTCATGCGTATTCGCGGAGTAGCCCCATGAGGCCAGAGAGTGTAGCGCATCTGGATCATGACTTAGCCACATACTCATGAAAGTGAACATTGACCCGAGAATTAACCATAGCGTTCCTTGCATAATCCAAGAACGTGCTCCGGAACCAACTCTACCTTCAACTAAATCTGCACCCGGTCCAATAGCTTTCTCAAGCATGAAAGACACCGTACCTTTAGCCACATCTGAGAATATCCAAAGTCCTCTCTGTATCAATAAAAATACGATAAATAATGAAACCCAAAAATAAAACATTGTCGATAATACTGTATCCATAATAATCACCTTACTCGCTTGTAGCCTCTAGCAATAACCTACCTAGAATGGCAAAAACTCCTATCATTGTCCCTAAGATAAAGAACCATATTCCAGAATCAAATACGCCACTGAATACAGGTACTAAATCAGAGATTACAGGTAAATCCTGGCCCGGATAAAGAATGCTATAGAGTAATAAAAAAGAGAGCGAAATTGACACTCCTAGAGCAATGAATATCCATGAGCCTGAGGGCTCTTTTTCGCCTTGAAGAAAACCCTCAACTGAATCTGTTGTATTAATTGACATGACTGCACCTCAAAATAGTCCCGTTAAGGATATTACTACCACCGGAGATTCACCCTTAAGTATTAGCCGAGCGAATAGTTCCTAGAGAACTAAGGGGCACGAACCATATCGACTCTGGAAAGTCTTCTATCTCGTCCTTGACCTAGTGGAGCAGGTAGCGACAAATCATTTTCAATTTCTGTTTTCCATACTCTTTTACAATCACAATCAAGTCCCTTGAATTCTCTCAAATCTCGTGAAACTGAATATCTCTCAATGGCTGCAACTACTTCTGCATCACATTTCTTACAATTATGTGCACCTCTTATCCTTCCACCAGCAGTAGGATGAACAATTGTTCTACAGTTAGAACTTGAAATTTCATCATGAGTCCTTTCAATCATATCAACTAACGACCAAAGCCAAGGAGGGCGATATTCTCTATTGCGAAATATTCGATCTACAACTGTATTTTTCTGAATATTCATTGGATTTATTGAAACTTCATCAGAAAGAGGTGCGACTTCCCTTAACCAATTAGATGTCAGATTCAGTGCGTCGCCTTCCGACATAAATGGAGGTTTGAATAGAAGATATGTTTTGACACGTAATCCAGCATATCTCAAATCAGAAACAGACTTTCTCCATGTTTTAGTCGAAAAGCCTTTGTTACAATGAAAACGTAATACTGTGTCATCATATGCCTCTAGGCCAATTGCAACGGTGCAACCGGGGTGCCTCTCTGCGACCCATGCAAGTTTTTCTGGACTACATAAGTGAGCTTGAGCTTCTACAATCAATTCTAAACCGCGCTCATGAGTTTCCTTAAGCACCATTTCTTGCCATTCAGGAGGGTTTTCTCTATCTTCGAAAAATGTTCCAGATGTATATACTTTAACCATTTTACAACCCTTAAAATCATTTGTTAATCTCTTAGCTTCATCCCACTGAGCAAATAAGTCATCCGCAGTAACATCATCTCTTACATCATTGAAATAACCGCAAAAAGTACATCCAGATTTCCACCACCACACACACCCTTTTGTCCTTAATATTACGGTCGCTGCAGTACAAGGAGTGCCATCTTGTAACATTTCAGGCGTTTTATAGACGGTTGCAGGTTTGGTTGCATCCCAAGATTCCCTACGTGAAATCGATTGAGGAGTATTTTCTGGAGCTTTAACTAAATGGTGAATTTTCACCGCTTTTGTGCCATCACCCAAAATACCGGAAGCACCTGCCATAACCCTTCGGTTCGTCTCTTTCTCTTGATACTGCCGTCGCCCAAAACATCAACTCAGAGAGGGGAGTGGCGTTATACATTGGTGAATCAATGAAGGCTTTCGCAATTGTTCAAAATTTTTTGACTGCTTTGGTAATCCCATTTCTTTCAATTATCGTAGGCCTGTCATCATTACCAGGAATATACCTATTTTTGAAAACTCAAAATTATCTTTATGGAGTAAAAGATGTTTTAGTTTTACCTCAGACATGGCAAGAATTTACAATAACTGGTATTGGAATGGGAATGGGAATGATGCTTTGGGGTATAACTTTAGTAATCTTATCAGGTTTACTTGGTGGTTTGTTCAGACCAAGACTTGAACCAGGAAAATACCCTTTACAGTCATTTGTAACTATTCAATGGGCTTGGTCGATGATTTTTCATAGAATCGCTCTTTTCTTTTTACCATTCTTAGTTCCATCATTCATAGGAAATTTCTACTACTGGCTATCTGGTGTTAAATTAGGGCAAGGAGTACAAATTAACTCCGCACATGTCAATGATGCTGGATTTGTAACTCTTGGAGATAGAGTAGTGATCGGAGGTGACGCAATTATCAACGCACACCTAACTGAAAGAGGAGAATTAGTCATGGCTCCTGTATTTATAGGAAATGATGCACTAATCGGCATGGGATCTGTTATTCAACCAGGTTGTAGAATAGGAAATGGAGCAGTGGTTGCTTCAAGAGCTGTTGTGCCTAAATGGACCACTATTCCGGCGGGTGAAGTATGGGCTGGAATCCCTGCAAAATGCATAAGACTAGCAGATAGATCAAAACCAGAGATTCAATCTTCTGATTCGTCTGACATGTCTTGAGCATGCGAAACTGCTTCTTCGGCTGCTTCAAGCGCTTCGTCCATTCTAGATTTGAAAGTATCTTGCTTCTTTGCAAATTCTGCACTCTTTTCGATTGCTGAATCTATCATATCATATCTTGTTTGAATTGCTTCATTTAGCTTCTCAAATATTTGCATATGTTGAACATACCAATCGTCTCTTGCAGTCAGTTCTACTTGGGCTGTTTGTAATGCCTCATCAAGCTCTTCAGCAACTTCGAATACACGTCCTAATCTCGCTTTCTCACGAGAATACATTTCTTCAGTTTTCTCTAATTTTGGTTGAAGATGTTTGATCTTTGTAGATGATTTTGCACCAGCCATTTCCATTTCATGAATCCGACTATCTTTATCAGAAAGTAATGATTCCATTCCTTCTTGCTCTATTTCTTTATCTATTGCTTCTTTTTCTAGAACTTCGATTATTGCATTTTTCTCTTCAAGTTCTTGTTCAACTTTACGATATGCAACATATAATTTTTCTAAACGATCAGACTCTTCGACTAATCTTTCTTCAAGTTGTTTGATACGAATTTCCGGTGTAATTGAACCGTTTTCATCACTAGTCATTGGATACCCTCGCTTATCTCGAGTCATATCCTCGCTTTAACTTCGGCGGATTCTTTGGCTAGGAATCGCGTTATTCCGATTGATTTATTGTGATACTGCGGCAATTGTTGCCGAAAGTACTGCAGTCAATCTTTTTGACGAAGGAATATGCATTTTCTCATCTGGACCATGGGCATTATTCCCTGGTCCACCAGTTCCTGTACACAAAAATTGAGCTTTTGGATATTTTTCCTGCATCATAGCCATAAATGGAATAGTTCCTCCTACCCAAGTGGCCATTGGCGGTAGACCACTAATGTGCATTGATGCTTCATTAAGCGCCTCTGCTAATTTACCATCCATGGCAGGTGCATGGAAACCATCCGCAGCAGCATCGGGAATATACTCCACTGTAGCCCCATAGGGTGGATTTTGTTCGAATTTTTCTTTGAGAATGAGATCTATTTTTTCTGCTGGGACCCCCGGCGGTATCCTAAAACTTAATTTTAAATCTGTATTTGTCCGTAGGACATTTCCTGCTGTTTGCGTAGGGGGTAATCCGTCAGCACCTATTACTGACATTGCAGGTCTCCAATTCATGTCAAGAAGAATCTCGGCTACTCCTTCATTTTGAGGCCTTAAATTGTCAACAACGGGTAATTGTGACCAAAGTTCATCGCCTAATAAACCACCTAGATCTTCTGCTTCTTTCCTTACTTTGTCACTAATTTCAACATGCATTTCAGGT
>Ga0302118_10000319_pt1 | contig 22273 bp, 23 predicted proteins | sample AG5_331_MG_FD_203126 | JGI IMG/M metagenome (GOLD analysis project Ga0302118, IMG submission 203126) | Marine microbial communities from Western Arctic Ocean, Canada - AG5_33.1 | ecosystem: Environmental > Aquatic > Marine > Oceanic | place: Canada: Western Arctic Ocean | collected 2017-10-01 | reverse complement strand
TTATTGGCGTGGGCCTTTGGCGGTGTAGTCGGATTTCACCCCAACGGTCGAGAAATCGGAACCATCGATGTGGAGCTTACTCAAGAGGCTGCGAGCGATGTACTGTTTGCCAAAATGCCGACGCAATTCAGCGCACAGGCCTCACATCAGCAGTCAGTCTTATCCTTGCCGGATGAGGCGGTGCTTCTCGCAAAGAATAGCTTCGACGCACATCATGCATTCCGCTTGGGTTCATCGACCTGGGGAGTACAGTTTCATCCTGAATTTAGCGCGCATGTAATGAGCATCTATATCCGCGAGCGCAGGGATGACATCGTTAGGGAGGGACTCAATGTGGAGGAATTGCTCGCTAGAGTGGACGCTACGCCAGTCTCTGTGAGTTTGCTGCAGAAATTTTCTGCGCTACTCAACAATGTGCAGTAAAAAATAGTGAGTGCCCAGGCACTAGCCCGCAGACTCCGCATATTCTTCATTCACGACTTCAGTGATTCGTTCTGCCGAGGGCTGTCGGAGTAGCCTGCCATTAATAAATACGGCGGGTGTTGAAAGCACGCCAGACGAGTTGCCACCACGTTGGTCGTTGCGAACCTTTTGCACTACTTGGTCGGATTCGACATCGGCATGGAGACGATCGAGATCTAGGTTTAACTCCAGCGCATAGCTATCGAACTCACCTTCTACATTTGAAAGGCCTGACCAAATGGCTTGCGTGGCGTACAGGTAGTCATGCATTTCCCAGAATCGTCCCTGGTTTCCAGCGGCTTCGGCATACAGAGAAGCGGTCCAGGAATTGGGATGTGCGGCAGTAATAGGGAAGTGCCGAAAGACTAGGTGTGCCTTATCACGCAAATCGGGCCAGATTCGCGTCATCGTATCGTTTTCGGTGGCACAGGCTGGACACTGAAAGTCTGCATACACAACAATGCTTACGGGTGTGGCGGTTGTCCCTCTAACGTGATCGTTGTCGGCGATTTCGACAGTGGAATAGGTAGGACCCTGACTTAGGAGCGTGTAGAGAGTTAGAAGTACAAGAACCGGAGCCACTATGTACATGGCTACTTTCATCATTAGTTTGCGGGTTTGATCTCTGCCCTTAGCTGCATGTTCTTTAGCTTCTTTGCGCTTTTTCTGTTCTTCTCTTTTGCTCATTTATCAATGCTACCTTGTCTGGAATGGGGTGTTTACGGCCCCTACTATAACGTCTGGACGCAGTGAGTCAAACAAGATTAGACACAAGTGCGGTGAGGGCTGAGGGGCTGTGGATTCAGTCAATTAGAGTAGGAAGGTATAACCAATTTTACAGCCAATGTGGATACCCTGATCCTGATGCATGCTAATTCAGCCTTCATTTTTAGCGAAGTCGGTAATCCAGTTCGCGACAGTCTCGAACACGCCGAGCCAGATATTGCCGGTGATCATATAGACGGTGCCACTATGGACTAGCGCGTGGGCTGTTAGCCAGTAGTACCAGACTGGACATAGGCTGTGTTCTTTATCCTGAATTTTATCATTGCGATTTTTGCCATTACCTCGGGTTGCAGCACGAAGTCTGCAAGAGCGTGGCCAAAAATCAACATGAAAATATTTTCAAAAAACAGCATTTACTACCTCGGTCTACGAACTTGTGGCTAAGCTAATAAGTAGGCTGCCTAAATTAGCGATACTTGATCATAAGCATATTCGGTACCAAGCAAGCCTATTCGATAGCCAATGTGCTAGCTGATTCATACTATAGCTTCGATGTTGCCTATAAATTTACCCATGAGGCTTAATTCTTTCCCTAAGGCTATAAAATATAATAATTTTGTAAAAAACGACACTGCACATGAGGTAACTAAATGCCCTAAAGTGCGAAAAGCTGACCAAATTTGGGACCTTGTGAAGCCAGATAAACCATCCTGGGCCTCGTGAGAAAAGCTATGAATAGCCAAGCTAACAGTGGAGCGTACCAAGGTTCAAAAAGGAGGGATTACAAAGTAGGGCCCTAGAAGAGGAGAGTCTAAAACAATACGGCGAGGTATTCGCCACGCAGGGGTTGATAGGGGAGTGCGGTTATTACAAATCGTAGCGACATATTTGTCCTCTCAGGATCATTTTTTCGCTACGGCGCTAACTGTAGAAACTATCTCGCCTGCACCGAGTCGTGAAGTGATAGTTGCTCCTACTTTTACATCATCAGTGGATCGAATTACTTTGGAGGAACTATCAACAGTGATGCTATACCCTCTAGCGAGGGTGCTTAGCGGGCTAACAGAATTCAAACTGCGGCTCAGTGTCTGCAGGCTCGATCGGTGCGAGGCTAATACTGAGCGCAGCGACTGATCCAGCCTGCCGCGACCCGCGGCAAGGCGTAGTTTATTACGTTCAAGCAACTGCTTCGGTGAATTGGCCGAGAGAGTGCGTTGCATCTGCGTTAGTTCAGTTCTTTGCGTTGCGATATTACTGCTCATGGCTCTGCGTAGGCGAATATCGAGTCGGTCCAGATTCTGCGTCTGTTCCTGCAGGCGACGATCGGGGTGTTTTAGCTGTTTCGCTATCCAAGTTAGCTGTTGCCGGCCCTGCTTGATCGTCAAGCTGATAGCACTTTTGAACTGCGCGCTAGTGGAAAGCAGCAGCTCAAAATAATCCTCCTGATTGGGGCTTAGTTGTTCGGCGGCAGCGGAAGGCGTAGGCGCCCTCAGATCCGCTACAAAGTCTGCAATAGTGAAGTCTACTTCGTGACCGACTGCACTGCAGATTGGCAGTTCACTTGCAAAAATTGCCCTAGCCAGGCGTTCCTCGTTGAACGCCTGCAAGTCTTCTAAGGAACCACCGCCGCGACCGACGATCAAAGCCTGTAGCCCTATTTTTTCGGCAAGCGTGTTTGCCCGTTCGATGGCTCGCACGATCTCATCGGCAGCACCTGCACCTTGAACGACTACAGGGAGCAGGGTGATTCTAGTTGCCGGGAAGCGCCTTGCGAAAACACTGAGTATGTCTTGCACCGCAGCGCCTGTTGCCGAGGTGATCACGCCAATGTGTTGATAGTGGTTTTGCATCTCCTGCTTGTTCTCGTCAGCGAAAAGACCTTCGTCGTGCAGTTTGCGCTTTAATTGCTCGAAGGCACGCTGCAATGCGCCATCGCCTGCTTCCTCGATGCCATCGAGGATGAGCTGATAGTCGCCGCGACCTTCATAGATGCTAAGGCGACCCCGCACGATGATCTGTTTGCCGTTCTCCGGCTTGAAGAGAACCATGCGATTGCGATTTACAAACATCGCGCAGCGAATCTGTGAGGATTTATCTTTAAGAGTCAGATACCAGTGCCCGGAGGAGGGCACGGCGAGATTCGAGATTTCACCCTCTACGATGACAGCGGGAAAGTTAGTTTCCAGCAGCGAGCGCGCCATACTATTGAGGCTGCTCACGGAGAGTATATTTTCAGTGTGGTCTTTGTCGTAGGATTTTTTGTCGCGCTGGGAGTAAGGCATGCAGGCATACTACCTTAGGCTTATAGAATTCGGTAGCTACGAGCACACCTACCTGGAGGGCGTTCTTAAAGGAGGAAAATAGAGAAGCGCAGAGAAATCGCTGTCTCTAACAATCGGACTTGGTTTGGATAGGGTTCTATTGGCGATTTAGGAAATATCTCTGGAAAGTATCGCAGCTACAGTCACGTTAGCGCTGACATTTGCTGCAGTAATAAACATATCTACAATCAAGTCGATGGCGATAAGAATGCCAATACCCTGTACTGGCAATCCGAGAGAGATGTAGACCGGCGTCATAATGAGTAGCCCGCCGCTGGGAATCGCAGGGGAGTAGAAGCTGAATAGCCCTATGGCAGCGGCGATAATAAATAGCTCATAAGTTGTCAGATCAATTCCATACAGACTCGCTACAAAATAGGTGCCGGCGGTTCTGCCGATCGGTGACGCGAATTTAAAAAGCGTTACCGCGATAGGCAATACTACGCCCGACACCTTGCTGGAGATTCCTAGGGCTTCGGTTGCTGTGAAGCAGGCAGGCAGGGCGGCAAGTGAAGAGCGCGTGCTGAAACCGATAATCTGCGCCGGAGCTAACGCACGGGCAAAATCGCGCAGCCTAATTCCACCTATATAGGTGGCGAGTGGGTACAGTGCCAGAGTGAAGATTGTGATTAGCGCGCACACAATGACAATGAATGAACCCAGAACGCTAATCGCAGAAACACCGAGTGTCGCAGCGAGTGGAAACACCAGTGCAAAGATGCCTATGGGTGCGAGCATTATTATCCAGGCGATTAACACAAACATTGTTTCTTTGATGGCTGCGAAGAAGCCCACGATATGCGCTCGCTGCTCGTTTCCAATCTTTAATAATGCAACTGAAAATAGACCGGTAAAGATCATCAGTGACAGGACTGCATTGTCGGCAGCTGCCCGGATGGGATTGATCGGTATGAGTGCAACTAGCCAGTCGCGAAAGGGAGGCAATTCACTGCTGCCTACATTTTCCGTTGCTGTGCTCTCTAGTAGTCTACGACTTGCTTCAGGATCGACACTTAGCATTGCAACTAACGGCGGGGCGACGAGGAAGGCGAAGAGGCTGGAAGCAACTATCATGGATATGAACAAGGCCATGGTCTTGCCGCCGAGCTGTGCGACTATGCCGGTATTTCCTTGACCGGCTATAGCGGTAATCATGAGTGCCATTAAGAGCGGTATCACGGTCATGCGAATGGCATTCACCCACAGCGTTCCTATGGGCTCTATCATCGATGGTATCTTTGATGCCGAGCTTGCATCGAGAAGTGAAAAACCAATACCACCTATTAGACCAAGCGCGAGTCCAAGGAGTATGCGGGCGGAGGAGCTCATGGCTGTTTCTCTTGCGTCATCTGGCTTGTGTATGAATCTGCATGGTACTGCGTTCTGTGCACGTACAATCAACAACATAGCATTCGACTTGAGGCTAAGCAATTTCCAGCGAAGAGCTTTGATTGCAGCGGTTCCAGCACTTTGATACCTTCTATCGCCAAGATGGGCTATTCCCTAGAATAGCCACAGCACTCAGGACAAGACATGAGCAAAAATACCGACAATGGGTGCAGTTCCAAAAAGAAAGATCGGGTGGCAAAACCGATTAGTCGGCGTACCGTGTTTAAAATGGGCTTAGCGACTGGAATCGCGATGCCCATGTCGGCCTTAGGGCAGTCACCCAGACGCCTTAGGCCACAACCTGGGGATCAATTGGTGTTTGAGGAAGGGCCCAATCAGGACGCTTTGGTACGCCCAGAACTTCTTGAATTGGAAGCCAGACCTTTGTCTGCCCTCGCTCGTGACCCAGCGACAGAGGTGCTGCGAGATGGTTCTAGGCTGAATCGTATGATGATCATGCGTATCGATCCTGAATTGATGAGTGCGCGCTATCAGGTGAATGCTGCTGAGGGTGTGATAGCCTATTCTGCTGTGTGCACGCACACCGGTTGCGATGTAACTAACTGGGATGAAGGGCAGTTACGCATGGCCTGTCCCTGTCACGAATCTCAATTCGATATTTACGATGGTGCTAAAGTGGTAGGCGGCCCAGCACCTAGGCCGCTCGCCATGTTGCCGCTTGAGGTGGTTGATGGCATCGTAATGGTTGCCGCCGGTTTTCGAGGCCGGGTTGGGTTTACGCAGCAATTTTAATCCGTACTAGTTTGATGCCAATTCTGGCATGCTGTAGTTAAAAGAAACAGCTAGAAGAAACAATAAGAGGTTTAAGCATTATGATTCGCTCCAGTATTTTTCTGTGTTGTTCACTAGTCTCCAGTCTCCTTTTTGCACAGGATCTGCCGCCGTACAATCCTGTCACTGCAGAGCGCCTTCTCAATCCAGAGGAGAGCAATTGGCTGATGTATCGTGGCAGTTACGATTCTCACGGCTTTAGCAGTCTCGACCAAATCAACACCGAGAATGTCGATGGCCTTGTCCCGATATGGAGTTTCTCAACCGGTCTAAGAGAAGGGCATCAGGCGCCGCCTATCGTGAACGATGGTTACATGTACGTGACCACGCCACAGAATCATATTCTCGCTATTAATGCTCGCACGGGCGATCTAATTTGGCGCTATGTCCGCTATCTGCCCGATGATTTACAACAGTTCCATCCGACGAATCGTGGTGTTGCGCTATATGGCGATCGTGTCTACATGGCAACGGTAGATTCATTTTTAGTTTCGCTTGATGCGTTAACCGGCGAGCTAATCTGGGAGGTTGCCGTCGAGGACTACTACAGCGGTTATTATATGACCATGGCCCCGCTCATAGCCGATGGCAAAGTTATGGTGGGAGTGTCCGGTGGAGAGCTTGGCATTCGTGGTTTCGTTGCTGCTTACGATGTAATGTCTGGCGAAGAGGCATGGAAGACGTACACGATTCCCGCTCCTGGTGAGCCGGGTTCTGAATCCTGGCCAGGAGATACCTGGGAGACTGGCGGGGTGCCGGTGTGGCTAACGGGTTCCTTCGATCCCGATTTAAACCTCGCCTACTGGGGTACCGGCAACGGTGGGCCTTGGATGGGTGATACGCGACCGGGTGACAACCTCTATTCTTCTTCTGTCATTGCCTTGGACGTAACGACAGGCGAGCTCAAGAATCACCATCAATACCACTGGAACGACTCATGGGACTGGGATGAGGTCTCCGCGCCAATACTAATCGATTTCGAGCGCGATGGTCGCAGCGTAAACGGTATGGTCCATGCGGGTCGTAATGGTTATCTTTGGTATCTCGAGCGCGAGGCCGATGCGATTAACTTCGTCGATGCGAATCCCTACGTCTATCAAGACGTCTTTACCAGCATCGACCCGGTTACCGGACGGCCCGAGTACGATATGACTAAGAAGCCGGGCACGGGCTATGAGGCGAGTTTCTGCCCATCACTTTGGGGTGGCAAGGATTGGCCTCCTGCCGCCTTCGATCCAAAGTCGCGATTGATGTTCATTCCCGCGAACGACAATGTCTGCTCCACCATGGTCGGAGAAGAGGTTCAATATAGCCCCGGTCGATCTTATATGGGCCGTGGCACTTCCGAAAATGGTGGCTTTTTTGTGCGACCTGGAACCGATCACATCGGTGAGCTACAAGCCTGGAACGTAGATACCGGTGAGCGAGCATGGACGACAACTTTCGAGAGTCAGAACTGGGGCCCAGTGTTGGCTACCGCGGGCGACCTCGTTTTCATGGGCGGCACAAACGATCGGTACTTTCGTGCCTTCGATTCGAGGACGGGTGAGATTCTCTGGCAGCAACGCACAAATTCCGGTATTACCGGAGTACCGGTTACCTACACCTTAGATGGTAAGCAATACGTCGCCGTTCAATCCGGTTGGGGAGTTGATGCTCAGCGCGAACAGAACTTGCTCAATATGGCTAAAGGCGAAAGCCACTATGTACCTCAGGGCGGTGTAATTTGGGTTTTTGCGCTACCCGACTAAGTTATGAAACGCAGTCGATTGTTACGAGGATAGCAGGCCGAATGATACTAAATAAGCTATTCAGGAAAAGAAGATGAACAACATAAACGCCATAGAGAATCTGGTCGAAAAGTTTGAGCAGAAGAAGATGACACGAAGAGAGCTAGTGGCATCCTTACTTGTTGCCACTGCTGCATCGACCGTGCCTTCAGTTTCCGCACAGACGGCAGCACCCGTCACTATCGGCAGATCGATGAACCATGTTTCGCTCTCGGTGAATGACGTGAGCCGCTCAGCCGACTTCTACAATCGTGTTTTGGGTATGGAAATTATCTCGCGGCCTGCGAATGGTGGTTTGAATATGGGTCTAGGTAACGAGAGTTTTCTGGGTCTGTATAACCTTCCAAACCCCGGGGGCATGCATCATATGTGTATCGGTGTTGATGATTACAATCCTGATGCCCTAGCAGAGAAGTTACTGGGTCACGGCATAGACGCAAATGTTAATCGTGATGCCGCGAACCGAACCAGTGGTGGTGATCAGCTGTATTTTAACGATCCGGATGGCATCCTAGTCCAGTTAGCGCAACACGGCTATTTGGGATAGCACAGTTTCTAGACCTTAGTAGTCCGGGGCCACAAGCCATTTCTGCTCGGTGGCCAAGGGCGCGCTAAGCGTCAATAGGAAATCCTCGAGCTGAATTCTCTCTACTATGCGTAAACCAAGAGGCTTCGCTTCGTTGTGACTAAGCATGGAGCTTGGTGCATCGTTGTAATGATTTACTACCTGGGCGAGATCCGTCATTTGCCCTCCATGCATGTAGGGCGCTGTTTCAGAGATGTTTCTGAGGGTAGGAGTCTTCATCGCGCCAACTAAGTCGTTAGCATCGCGCGCGAATCGCAGTTCAATACATTCTTGAGCAGAGGCATCGCTGAACTTGCCTAGGCAATTAAAAGAATCCTTTTGAGAAATTCGTACCCCATCGTATCGACCCATGGATGGCATCTGGCCGCCCACTGCCAGCACACCTGTGTTATGAAACTCATGATTGGTGAACAGGGGGCCATTGTGACAAGTAACGCACTGACCTTTTCCGATGAATAACTTCAGGCCGGATTTCTCCGAATTATTTAGAGTGTTGTCATCATCCGAACCCGCTGCTACTTGTGCAGCGTAGTCATCGAAGCGAGTACCTCCGGGTAGTATTTTACGCTCGTAGGCTGCAATTGCTTTGCCTAGGTTCGCAAAGAATTGAGAGATGCCCGTCTGTGTTTCGCGCTCGAGTGTATTCCAATTTGCCTGCTGCTGAGCATCACCCTGGGGCGTACCAGTTTCTGGCAACATCGCGGGCAAGCTTAGTGGCCCGAATACATTCTCATACATGTCTCGATAGACAGTATCGCTGGAAATAAGGCGCAGCAGCTGCACCCTATCGGTTGCGTGCTCATGCTTCGCTTCCAATGGCGCGAGGGCCTGTGCCCACTGGCTATCTTTCCTCCCGTCCCAATAAAACCAAGGGCTATAGGAGAGCCCAACTAGGCTGGGCGTATGCATCGGTCCGATACCGACTCCAACTGCGAGGGCTAGTCCATCGGTAAACATTAATTCAGGCTTGTGGCAGGTCGCGCAGGCAACCTGTGCATTGCTGCTTAGGCGAGCGTCGAAGTAGAGGCGATGACCAAATTCCGCTGCCGCAGGATCGTCAGCTACTAGATTGCTAGGATCTAGTGGTAACGGTGGAAGGGAATCCAGAGATAACGAAGCGATTAATCTGAGCTCTTCCTCGCTCCAATCCGGTACGCCAGGAATAGACAAGTAGTTCCAGCCAACAACAGCGATCAGCGCGATACTAGCGAGTAGTGGCAGCAGCAGATCCTTCTTCATTGTAGGTCGAAATCGATAATAGCAGTGTCTTCAACACCGTTGAGTTGAAGTTCAACCTGTAATTGCCAATGTCCCTGCATGTGAAAGCGCACGCCCTCGAGTAAATAATCGCCGTTGTCGAGGCGCGTAGTCACTTCTGGCTGGGTCGGCAGACCATGATCATGCTCAGGCATGCCGCCGAATATGTTCAGCTCCTCAAGTTCAAGGATTTCGTCATTGCGATCCAATACGCGTACATGCCAACTATGAATTTGATTGATACTAAGAGGCGAGAGTTCGCTATAGATTTCAATCTTCAAGCCTCTGTCCGTAACGCCGCTTAGGTCGGGCAGACGAACATCGGCCGCGTTAGCGAAACAAAGGCTGAGCAGAAGTGATAGGGCAATAAGTATTTTCATAGTGTATCGGTATATAGCCTTGCTTAGGGGTGACAATAATACTGGAAAGTGAACTAAGAGAGTAGGTGGATGAGGTTAGACAGTCTGGTTAGTTAATTAGGTCGTTGCTTGCCGGTGAAAGTCAGAAGGCAGTGCCATCAGAAATTCGATTAGTGTCATTGGGCTTTCTTTTTTCTCTCAAAGCTAATTGCTATCTAGTAAATTACTACGCTGTATAGCGTAATTTAGTTTTAGGGGCTCTTAAACTAAAAAAGGGCAAGTCCTCGCGGATCTGCCCTTTCTGCTTCTTAAATCTAATTGGAGTTGCTAGCAACAGGCGCTAGCTAGTCGATTTTAGATTTAAACAGCAACGATTTCTTCAGCCTGTGGTCCTTTCTGGCCATCAGTTACGACGAATTCAACGCGCTGACCTTCAGCAAGGGTCTTGTAACCAGCGCTTTGAATTGCACTGAAATGTGCAAATACGTCAGGGCCGCCTTCACGTTCGATGAAGCCAAAACCTTTATTCTCATTAAACCATTTCACTGTACCGCTAATTTTTTCAGACATTTTTGTTACCTAAATTTTAAATAGTATAATCCTGCAGAGCAGGGGTCGTGCTAGAAATTCGGCGTACTTATAAACTTTATGACGAGGTGTTACTAGGAAGACTTCGAAATGGGGAGAATAAATAGTTGCTTACTTCAAGCTGCGCTAAGTTTACAGATACACCTTTGTCTGTCAAGGGTTTTCCGGCCATACAGTCATGCTCTAGAAGGCGCTAAATAGCCTCTAAAGAGGGGTTCAAATTGAGCCCTCGCGGTAGTTCTTTTTTTGAAATCGGGGAGAGCAGATCGCTAGAAATAGTAAATCATCCTCGCCGGTATTCTTGATACGCTGGCGGGTATTTTCTGGAATTATTACCACGTCACCTGCTGTGACATCACAGGCTCGATCCGTACCGACCTCGACTAAGCCCCAACCGGACAAGATCATGTAGCGCTCAGTAGTGTTCTCCAAGTAATGCCACTTCGTTCGTTGGCCCTTCTCTATTCTTGCCCGAGCTATCGAAACATCTTCGTCATCCACTGAGTTAGATGTTTCGATAATGTGGCAACCTTCCTCGAAATAGTACTCATCGTTGGAATCATGTTTCTTAATCATAGTAGATTGATCTATTGTACCGCTGCGCTCAGGTCAGCTATTAGCTCATTGAGCTTCGCGGTGACTTTGGAGGTAACATTGTACGTGAAATCAGAAGCCGCAATACTGTCAGATCGATGTATGAAATCGCAGCCCCTGTGTATGGGTATCATTGAGGCCTCGCCTGGTAGATTGCGATAACGCTCTAAAAACTGATTTTGGCTGCTCTGCGGTGTGCTTTGTACACGCTCGCCGAATTGTTGGAATTTCAATTGCTTGAATTGAGCCTCTTCCTGAATGCGTTGCATCTCTGTACCGCTAAGAGTTGGCATGTTCACCTAAAGGTTCATCTGAAGGTTTTCCTGCAGCTCTAATAGTTCTTGTCTCAATGATTCCGCTGCGGATTGATCCTTGCTGAGCACCTATTCCAGTTGTTGTACCTGTTGCTTCCGTGCTTCAGTATTAAGCAGGGCCTCATTGAAATTAAGTACGCCGATGGTCGCATGGGCGAATACGCTGCCAGAAAAGAGTAATACGAACAGGTATAGAGGTTTTTTTATTGTGTAGCTCCTATCAAGAATTTAGAGAGGGCTGCCGCTGAGCGCCTGCGCTGTTGCGCTGGGCAGAGTGAGTCGAAGTTTAGAAATTTGACAGCCTAGCGCGGTGCTAGTTCTAGATTAGAAGATATTGGGAAAGACAGCAGGATGTAAGCCTATTGCAGGAGCAATAAGAGAATAGGATTTTAGGGAAGGGCAGAAAACTAGGCTCCCGACCGCGAAGGGTCGGGAGCTTATTTAAAGCTTATCTGGCAATACTTAGAGAGGGACTACTTTGTTTGCACAAGGTCCTTTCTGACCTTGCCCAACTTCGTACTCTACTTCTTGGCCATCATTTAGCGTGGCGAAACCGCCGTCACTTTTAATTTCTGAGTAGTGAACGAATAGATCGTTACCACCTTCCGCTGGAGTGATGAAACCGAAACCTTTGTCTGCATTAAACCACTTAACTGTACCTTTACTCATGTAACCCTCGATATATAAAAATATATTGCTCTTTAACGTTCAAAATTGCGAAATAGGAATCTGTTAACGATTCTTCTTCTGCTCTGTGGCGAAACTTTGTTCTCTGTTATCTCTCTACCTCGACCAAGCATTTTCATGCAATGACTCGGCAGATTGATTCAGGCCCATTTCACCTTCTCAGACCCGAGGGTACAGTGTAAAGTCTTCTAAGCTAAATTCATAGAGGTCTTGGTCTTCAGGCCCGCGACTAAAGCGTTCGGTCACTTTACCCTTCTTCGTGGAAATCGGCCGCTGCAGTTGATTAGGGCTTACCGTCATCACTGCTAGCGTCCCCTCAGTGAAATTTCCACTGAGCGGTTGAGCCATTATAGCTATGCTCTTGGCCGAAACAGATAATCCGCATATTGGACACCATCTCTACAGGGTTGTTCTCTAGAACTTGCTCTTTATTTAATATAACTTATTGTTATGTAAAGAAATTTTAATAATTTAATCGGCAGGGTTCAACATGCTCAGCAGGCATCGCTAATCCAGTGCTCGGGTTTCGAGCGCATCAAAGCAGTCGACACTTGGCATTCCTGAGGGGTTTAGCCGCAACCTACGGCCACTTTCGATAGTGGGAATCTGGAAGTTTTTTGGCTCAGTAAATTTAAGAAGTGCAGTTTTTGTCTCTCATCAGGCCCAATTTTGTGCTGGTTTTCAGCCAAAAATAAGTAGCATCTCATGTTGAAAATACAGCGTTTTGTTCGCCGTTATCGATTAAATCTGCTTTTTAAGCGCTATTGGCGTGCCATCAGCCACCACCTTAGGGTGCTGGTTACAAGTTCTGCAGCGTCTTGTTGGACGAAATGACTCGCTCCAGGGGCAGTAACGATGGTTGTGTCGGCGTCTATCCAGTCCCACGTGTTGTTCAGGCCATCGGAATGCAGCGCAGTGTCCTCTAAGCCATGAAATATGAGTACTGGCATATTTAGCCTTGGAGCACTGGGCGCGGCATTCGAGCTATTGCCGCGGGGATAATTCTGCTTGTAGTAAGCGAGCATGCCATCGAAGCTGGAGCGCCCGAATGCCTCTACGTACTTCTCCTTTGCCGCTGGATCTGCCACCCAACCAGAAAGGGTCTGTGGGTTCATGGGCAGCCCAAAGAAGATATCGGGATCAGTCGGTTTGCCGGCAATGAAGGTGCTGGCATAGCCGCTGTTGTCCTGCTGCTCCTGATTGTTCGCTAACTCTCTGGCCATGCCATTGGGATGAGGAAGATTTAGTATGACCAGATTCTCCACCATCTCGGGCAGGGCAAAGGCGAACTGCCACGAAACGCTACCGCCCCAATCGTGACCCACGATGTTGGCTTTTTCTTCGCCGAAGTGTCGAATTACGGTGGCTACATCGCCGATCAGGTTACGCATCGCGTAGCTAGACTCATCTTCTGGCTGATCGCTGAGGTTGTAGCCGCGCTGGTCTATCGCTACCACCTTGAAATTGTCTTTTAGTCCTTCCATCTGATGGCGCCAGCTATACCAAAAGTCAGGAAAGCCATGAATCATAACTACCAGCGGCCCTTCACCGACGGTCGCATAGTGAATTTTCACACCGTTATTGTCTGCGTAACCGTGCTCCACTTCGTCCAGAATATCGGCCTGTGCGGTAGCGATAAATGAGGTGGAGACCGCTAGCGCGGTGAGCTTCTTGACGAGGTTGAGGTGTTTTAGGAAATTCATGAGTTGCTCCTAAGTGCTGTGCCATTTGATGCGCGGGTATTCTGGTGTCCGCCAGAGCGTTTTTCATATCTGATGGAATGAGATTGATCAATTAGAACAGATAATTGGCGAAAAGTTGATGGATATTGCTGGTGACGAGGTCTTTTGGTGCTTTAATAAATTTGCTTCGGCCGATCTAACTCCCTCCTTTCTCTCTCCTAGGTATCTGTAAAAGCGTGTGAATGTTAGAATTAGCGCAGAATTGAACAGGCAGTAAATCGCTGTCTGTGTAAGTGAGATAGGGGGATAGAGAACATGATTAAGTCGAAACTAGCGGGTGCAATTCTGGGAAGTGGTGTCGCTATAATAGCTTTTGGGCAGATAGCGATCGCACAGGATTACTTTGCGCCTCGCACAAGTTTTGGCGCTCCAGACCTGCAAGGTATCTACAGCATTGCAACGGTAACGATGCTAGAGCGTGGTGAGCAGTTCAATGGAAAACTCACTATTACAGAAGAAGAAGCAGCAAGAATTGGTCAGACCGGTGACAGCTATCTCGAAGATCTGACCACTGCACCAAGCGATGGCGAGCCCGATGTTGGCGGCTATAACACTTTTTGGATGGATCCAGGCGAACGCATGGCTACAATTAATGGTGAGATTCGTACCTCGATTCTAGTTGAGCCTGAGAACGGTCGCCTGCCGTGGGCGGAAGGGGCGCTGCGCGCTATTTTTGGAGCCCGTGCATCTGGGCCTGGCGAGTTTTCTGGTCCTGAGGCGCGCCCCTTAGGTGAGCGATGTTTAGTGGGTTTTGGCTCCTCCGGTGGCCCACCGATGTTGCCAGTTTTATATAACAATCACAGCCAAATCGTACAGACTGAAGATTATGTGATGATAATGGCTGAGATGAACCATGATGCTCGCATCATTCGAATGCGCGGCGATGAGCATTCAGATATTCCGAAGTGGCTGGGTGATTCGATTGGTTACTACGAAGGGGACACACTGGTAGTGGAAACGAGCAATTATCACCCACAGCAGAGCTTTCGAGGTGCGCTGCGTCATTACTTCTTCTTATCACCAGACGCGAAGGTTACCGAGCGTTTTACCCGCGTTGGAGGCGAGACTCTTTTGTATCAATTTACCGTTGAAGATCCGAAGGTCTATGCAACAGCATGGAAGGGGGAGCTTCCCATGAATGCCGTTGAGGACAAGATTTACGAGTACGCCTGTCACGAGGGCAACTACGCGTTGCCTGGGATATTGGCAGGGGCAAGATTGGAAGAGAAAGAAGAAAGAGAAGCTAAGTAGCTACTCAGATTTTACAAAAAAGCCGAGACTACAGTCGGTTTTTTTGTGCCGTGAGTTGTTGATACAGCGAATAAACGTGAGGCTATGCTCATGTCATGATGGGCAAAATTGTTAGGCGGTCGAAATACCTACTGGAGTGATAAAAGATGAAGAAGTTTACGATTGCGGCCGTCAGTCTTTTTAGTCTGCTCTGTCTGAGTATGAGTTTCGCACAGACGGATGAGCGCCCGCCTTTGCTAAGTGTGAAAGACATCATGAATGGTTTGATTGCCCCGACGACGACAACCATATGGGGCGCCTATCAGTTAGAGACTGCTGCACAGTGGCAGGAAGTTAGGAATGCCGCGCTCTCGGTTATAGCTGCAGGCAACTTGCTACAGTTTGGCGGAGCGGGCGAGGGTGAATTGGTCGCAGCAGCTGAGGAAGACTGGAAAACCTATAATCAGCAGATGATAGAGGCGGCGAGACTTGTCATTGTCGCCGCCGATAATAAAGATGAAGAGAAATTGTCCGCCGTAGGCAACGATGTGCTCTATCCTCCTTGCGAGTCCTGCCACCAGCAATACCAGAAGCGATGAGCAAATTGATTCCCGTTTATGGAGAGAGCGGTTCGGATCGCAGCCATTAACGGGCATCTGGATATTGAGCTGGCGAGACGGTAAATTCTGATATCGTTGGTTCGGCTGCGCTTCTCACTCCACCTCTGTTATTCCTATGTCAAAAATGAGCAAAATTCTGAATAAATGACAGTAAAAGAAGCTAACTACCTCTCAGATTTCATCGTGAATAAAATTGTGGCTCGTTGATAAATATTAATTTCACATTTAATTTATGGCTCTAGTTAGTGGGCTATGGCTGCAGATCGGCTAGGCTTTGGTCCAGCCTTGATTAAACTACTATTTAGCTATAGTTAAACTATAAATAGGCTGGGGATTCGCTCGAGGAACCAGTAGCTGGCAATACCACCTAGGCCATAGGCGAGGCCGCGTTGCAGGCTTGGCCAGAGATGCTTGAAGTATTTCGTGAAGACGAAGTGCAATATAAGTAACGCAGAAATAAATGCCACCTGACCCACTTCCACGCCGAGATTAAAAAATAGTAACGCCAATGGAATGTCGGCATCGCTGAGTCCGAGTTCACCGAGTGCGCCAGCGAAACCAAATCCGTGTATCAGGCCAAATGCGAAGGCTATGATCCACGACTTCTTATGCACTAGTGTAATCTTGCCCTGTTGGGACATCAGAATCTCTCGGGCGAGAAATACGATAGACAGTGCTATCAAAACTTCTATAGGTGCGCCGGGTACAGGAAAGATCCCCAGCACGGAGCAGGCGAGTGTGATGCTATGCGCAATTGTAAAAGCAGTGATGGTCTTTAATAATTTCCAAAATCCTTGCTGTAATAGCAACAAGCCGAGGATAAAGAGCAGGTGATCTACGCCGAACAGTATGTGCTCACCACCTAGTTCGAGATAACGGCGCGCTAAGTTGCTAATAGAGGACGCCCCGGCCTTCATCTGCGCCATGGGTACCTCGATAATGCGGCCATCCCCAGGAAAGTATCCGGACACATCACTGCCATCGCTCCAGCGGGTAATGAGAACTAATCCTTCTAGTGACCAAGGGAAGGCCAGTATGTCGTCGGTGTTCAGCTCAGGCTCGCATTGAAAACGATAGCTGAATCTGCCCGGTGGTAGTCCAATGCAACGCTCGGGGAGGATGCGTTCTATATTAAATAGAGGAGGAACTTGCTGGTCGACGATAGACAGTTGGTATTGATTTCCCTCGAGCTCGTCCAGAAACACGCGAGCGACTCCGGTCACATCAATATCGTGAGCCATTGCAGTAGGAGGTAATAATGCGTTCGAGAGAACTAGCGCACAGATGGAGGCTAAGAAAAGGCGAATTACTTTTAGAATGAATCTACGCATGATCAGTTAGTCGGGCTCAACATTGCTAATCACGATGGTGTATTCGTCCCAGAGTTTATCCACCTCCTGCTGCAGGCGCGTCTCTTCTTCTGCGGTGATCCATTCTAGTCGCACGAGATCGGCAATCTCTTCCAGTGCAGGAATATTTGTGGGACGGCGTTCTACTACGCGCAGCCAATGCTGTCCGCGGTTGCTCACATACGGCCCTTCCCATTGGTCGAGGTCGGCGGCAAGAATCCGGTCGGCGAACTCCTGATCGAAGATGTTAGCCAGATCGAGGCTATTAACATTCGGCAGCGGGGCGACTGTGCCCTGTGACATCGACAGCAAGGTATCGGTGTCGGCATTCTGTCGTAGAGAGTCGACTATCGAATCAGCTAGCGCGTTTCTAGAATCGAAAACCAACTCATCCAGAGTTAGCGAGGCGGGTGTCTCGAAGCGGGAGCTGTTTTCCTCGTAGTATTCTTGCAGCTCATCATTGGTCGGCTGAATAATGCTGCCACTAAGAACGTGGCGCATTTTCTGAGCGAGGATGTCGTGTATGCGCTCGTCATTATCTAACTCCATGGATAGAGCTTCACGCACTAGGATTTGTTCTTCGATATAGAAGGCAGTTACTAGCTCTCGTTGCTCTAGGCTAAGTTCCTCGCCGCGAGATAATTCCTGCATGAAGATGCGCGCATCGATCTCACGCTGATCGATCTCCAAGTGATTCTCGTTTCCCGATTGCGTGATCGCATACGCGGCAAAAATAATGAGGGCGATGACAAAGAAATGTATCATGGGTTCTCTCATCAATTTTTGGGGGAGAGACGTGTTCATCGGTGTTGATTCTTTTTTAATAGTCATGGGCTGGGTATCTTTTGGCTAGGGCCTTCATCGAGTCTAACTGTTCGCTGTGGGTTCAGGTTCGTGTGGTACGGGATGTCGTACGTAGAAGAGAGTAATTTTAGTCTTTCACGGATGCAAGTCTTTGTAAGCGGGCCGTGTGCCCGCGGTGCTATACAATCGTGCAAATAATGCACACTTAAGGTTCCATGGCGCTTTTGTAGTGAAAAATAGTAGTAGCAAATACTAACTGAATGGGGTCGAATCTACGGAGAAGCGATTGCTACGTGCACTGCGAACGCTATGTTTACTTACATCCGCTTTTGTTGCGCAGGCGGCAGCTGGGCTGGACCCACTGTTGTGCGCTTGGCCGACGGGCCAATCATTGTCCCTGGCATGGATGCGCGCATGGGTAGCAATATCCAAGGCCCTTCGCTGATCCGAGTACCGAACTGGATCGACAATCCGCTGGGCAAGTATTATCTCTATTTCGGCGATCACCGCGGCACCTATATTAAACTGGCCTATGCGGATGATATTACCGGCCCTATTAGCGCAACGATAATCGGCTCTATCTGGGCAGCACGCAGCCTGGAGCAGGACCTTTGGTTTGCAAGATTGAGTCATGCTCTACCTGATTCTTGGCTTGGTTATGCTAGTCCTGATATTCGTCTATCCAATTAAGCTAATGATTCAGCTATCCATCGCCTTCTTATCAGGAGGTTCTCTGCAGCAAAATTTGCAGATAATGAAGCTATCCGGGGTCATAAATCTCATGGTCTATTTTGGTTTGGGACTTATGGCGCTCTGCTTTATTCTAATCGGGCTATGTCAGAATTCACTCAGGAGCACGAGCAGCTAGTGTCGAGCGAATACGAAGTAGCATTCCGCAAGCTAGCTTGCCTAACTTGGGCGATAGTGGCGGTGACAGCTCTAGCCTCTTGTTTAGCAGCGCCAGTACTGGGAGATTTCATACAATGATCGGGCCTAGTGTGCTTTTCACACTTCGTAACAATACCGTTGGCGCGCCATCTGTATTGGGAAAGATTCGGCGTAGATGACCTGCGGGACGCGAACTAAATTTAAGTAAGGCCCCTGCCAGAATCTATACAAACGGCTGCACTCTCTGTACAATCTTCTTTTTGTAGATGGTGGTAATCTCATGTTACGTATCGCTGAAGAGGCTTTAACATTTGATGATGTTCTACTTCTGCCTGCCCACTCCATTGTTCTTCCCAAAACTGTAGCTCTAACTACCCAGTTGACGCGCTCGATCGCGCTCAATATTCCTCTCATATCATCCGCGATGGACACGGTTACCGAGTCCCGTTTAGCGATTGCTATGGCCCAAGAGGGTGGTCTGGGTGTGCTACATAAGAGCATGAGTGTAGAGAATCAGGCGCGAGAAGTTCGTCTCGTAAAGAAATATGAAAGTGGTGTGGTGAAGGATCCTATTACGATCTCAAGCGATGCCAGTATCAGAGACCTTGTTGCTCTCATGAACGAGCACCATATCTCTGGTATGCCGGTATTAGACTCCTCGGGTCTAGTCGGTATCGTTACCAGTCGCGATGTGCGCTTCGAGGCTAATCTCGATGCTAAGGTCTCGACTATCATGACGGCCAAAGATTCACTGGTAACAGTCAAAGAAGACTTCGAGCTAGACGATGTGAAGGAGCTGCTACATCGGCACCGCATCGAAAAGATTTTAGTCGTCGATCAAGGCTTTGTTCTCAAAGGTCTTATTACACTGAAAGATATCCGTAAGTCTGAAGACTATCCCAATGCCTGTAAAGATGAGCAGGGCCGACTGCGCGCAGCCGCAGCCGTCGGCACCGGTCCCGACACCCCCGATCGCATCGATGCGATAATCGAAGCGGGCGTCGATGTAGTTGTCGTCGATACTGCTCACGGTCACTCGCAGTTTGTGTTGGATCAGGTGAAATACGTAAAGGACAAATACCCAGAGATTTCTGTCATTGGCGGCAATATCGCCACGGCAGATGCAGCTAGAGATTTAGCAAAGGCTGGCGCCGACGCGGTTAAAGTCGGTATCGGCCCCGGCTCCATCTGTACCACGCGTATCGTAACGGGCGTTGGCGTTCCGCAGATTTCTGCAGTAGCCAATGTTGTCGAGGCGTTGAAGGGGAGCGATGTTTGTGTAATATCTGATGGTGGCATTCGATATTCTGGCGATATCGCGAAGGTGATCGCCGCAGGTGCACACGTCGTGATGGTTGGTAGTATGCTTGCTGGCTCCGAAGAGGCGCCAGGTGAGGTTGAGCTCTATCAAGGCAGAAGTTACAAGGCCTATCGTGGCATGGGTTCTTTGGGCGCCATGTCGCACTCACAAGGATCGAGCGATCGATATTTTCAAGATGTAGATTCGGGTACTGAAAAGCTGGTTCCCGAAGGCATCGAAGGACGCGTGCCTTATAAGGGTACGATGTCGGCTATTGTTCATCAGTTGATGGGTGGGCTGCGTTCTAGTATGGGGTATACCGGTTCTGCGAATATTGAGGAGATGCGCACTAAGACTCAGTTCGTAAAAATCACGGCATCCGGAATGAATGAGTCCCATGTCCACGACGTAAGTATTACTAAGGAAGCTCCGAATTATCGCGTGAGTTGAAACGGTTAAACACGTGAGGCCCAGTTGCTGCGTTAGAAGGCCTGCCCAAGCCAGTCACTTACTTACTAAGTATTACCGGGGGCACACCTAACTAGCTTACGAGTTAGGACGGATAAACTCTTGAAGATCAGTTGCTTCGTTAAAAGGCCTACCCAAGCCAGTCACTTACTAATTGTAAGCTCCTGACTTAAGTAGGCCTTTTGCCTCGTCTCTGAACCTCAATGATTCATCTTCAGGTTAGTGGGCTCAGAGATGGATTCGAATTGTAGTAACTATTTTAAGATTGAGATTTCATGACAACAGCTAATATTCATAGCCAGAAAATCCTTATTCTGGATTTCGGTTCTCAGTACACTCAACTTATTGCGAGACGCGTGCGTGAGTTGGGCGTGTATTGTGAGATTTGGGACTACGCGGTCGATGAAGACTTGTTTCGAGAGTTCAACCCACAGGGGATAATTTTTTCTGGAAGCCCCGAGTCCGCGAATCACGATGAGTCGCCGCGTTCTCCTGAGTTTATTTACGAGTTTGGCAAGCCGATACTTGGTATTTGTTATGGCATGCAAACCATGGCAGAGCATTTTTCGGGCAAGGTTGAAGCGTCGAGCAAGTCTGAGTTTGGTTTCGCGCAGGTCGATGTGATTGCGCCGAATAAACTGTTAGAGGGAATCGAAGATCGTATTAATGCCAGCGATGCGTCTCAGTTAGATGTGTGGATGAGTCACGGTGATAAGGTCACCGAAGTGCCGCCGGGGTTTTCGCTGATCGCGGCGACTGAAAGCGCTCCGATCGCTGCGATGTGTGATGAGTCTCGAGACTTGTATGGCATCCAGTTTCACCCCGAAGTAACACATACCATTCAGGGTCAGCGCATCCTCGAACGATTTTGTCACGGTATCTGCGGCTGCGAGTCGCTATGGACTTCCGCGAATATTATTGAGGACGCAATCGCGACAGTGCGCGCGAAGGTCGGTACAGACAAGGTTTTGTTAGGCCTATCTGGCGGTGTCGATTCTTCCGTAGTTGCCGCACTCCTATACAAGGCGATTGGTGATCAACTTACTTGCGTATTCGTGGATAACGGTCTGCTTAGATTAGACGAGGGCGATCAAGTTATGGCTATGTTCGCGAAGAACATGGGCGTTCGCGTGATTCGGGTCGATGCAGAAGAGCGTTTTCTAAGTAGGCTTGTGGGTGTCGATGACCCAGAGCAGAAGCGAAAAATTATAGGTAATACCTTCATCGATGTTTTCGATGAAGAAGCTACTAAACTGGAAGGCGTAAACTGGCTAGCGCAAGGGACGATCTATCCCGATGTGATCGAATCGGCCGGATCGAAAACCGGCAAGGCCCATGTGATCAAGTCTCATCACAATGTAGGTGGGCTGCCAGATGATATGAAGATGGAGCTGGTCGAGCCTCTGCGAGAATTGTTTAAAGACGAAGTACGTAAGCTCGGCTTAGAACTCGGCCTGCCTTATGACATGGTTTACCGTCATCCATTCCCAGGCCCCGGGCTGGGCGTTCGTGTTCTAGGGGAAGTGAAAAAAGAGTACTGTGACATCTTGCGCCAGGCAGATGCCATCTTTATGGAAGAATTGCATCGCTGGGATATGTATAACAAGGTCAGTCAGGCCTTCGCTGTATTCCTGCCGGTAAAATCGGTTGGTGTGGTTGGCGATGCGAGGCGTTATTCCTATGTCATCACCTTACGTGCCGTCGAGACAGTAGACTTCATGACCGCGCGTTGGGCGCGACTCGATCCAGAGTTATTAGAGTGTCTATCTAATCGGATCATGAATGAGATCGAGGACGTATCAAGGGTAGCCTACGATATTTCCAGCAAGCCACCAGCAACTATTGAGTGGGAATAGTGACATAGGCTGTAAGCCCATATTTACTGGCTTCTGCCACTTATAAACTACTTGTAATCCACCTTTTTTCTGCAATTCTTGTAAACAAACTTGTAAAGTCTCGCTACTACTGAGAATTATCGATTCTTCAGGTATTGTGTCTTTGCGCCTT
>Ga0302118_10000316_pt1 | contig 22312 bp, 20 predicted proteins | sample AG5_331_MG_FD_203126 | JGI IMG/M metagenome (GOLD analysis project Ga0302118, IMG submission 203126) | Marine microbial communities from Western Arctic Ocean, Canada - AG5_33.1 | ecosystem: Environmental > Aquatic > Marine > Oceanic | place: Canada: Western Arctic Ocean | collected 2017-10-01 | reverse complement strand
CTTCGATGTATAGAATCTTCGACGCGGCAATAAGGTCTTTGTTCATATCCGTCGCGGAGAGAGCCCCACTGGCACCGAGATAAGTAAACATTGTGCGCTGAGCATCCGGCGTTACCAAAATAATACACCGCGCCGTTGCTGGGCCTTCGGAAAGAGGCTCAGTTTCATAATGAACACCGATGGACTGGATATCGCGCGCAAAAATACGGCCCAACTGATCTGCTTTCGTTTTCCCAATAAACGCTGGTTTTCCGCCCAACGACGCTACGCCAGCCATGGTGTTGGCCGCAGAGCCTCCAGAAGCCTCAACAGCCGGACCAATATCTTTGTACAAAGCGTCAGGCTGGGATTCCTCAGACCAAAGATGCATGGTGCCTTTTGAAACATCATGTTTGGATAGGAACGAATCTTCAGCGTGGGCTATGACATCGACAATCGCGCTGCCGATTCCAACCACATCAAAACGGGCTTCGGACATGGGAACTCCAGGTCTTATGTTGGACGGCTAAACGGGCGGTGGCGCAGTATAGCGGCGACTTCTATGGACACAAGAAGCCAAGCGCTGGAGGCCTAATACACGTGATTACCGCCTTTGCCAAAGCCTTTGCGCAATTATCCGACCCCTGGGTCCACGCGGTTATCAGGAAAAGTGTCGCTGGAAAGGTGTTCGTCTTTTTTTCGACGCTTATAAGTATCGGTTGAGCGCTCGAGAATGCCTCTGTTTTTAGATTAGTTGGATTGAAACGGCCGTCGACGGCCTTGGGTTCCGGTCACTCTAGGGCTGACGCTTGCCGTATTCTCAGGAATTGTGAGTGCCTTTGCGCCCATATTCCTTGAATCAGTCTTAGAAGCCTTTGAAAAACGCCGTTTTCCGGCCCTTAGACCAGAAAAGACCGTAGAGTGAAGCGCAAGGATCCAGCGACGCAATCGATAAGGTCGAGTGGAAGTAGCTGCCTAGAACGCGGGCGGCCTAAATTCCCTTTTTCTTGCTCTGTTTCGCTTTTGTCACCTTCTTGGCGGGCCGTGAGTCCGGCGACGATGTCTTAGGCTTAAACTTGCATAAGTCTGCAACAGGACAACGCCAACAATCTGGCTTTCGAGCTTTACACAGATACCGGCCATGCAGAATCAACCAGTGATGCGCATGCTGCATAAACTCTGGCGGTGTTCTTTTTTCTAGCTTCTTCTCAACTTCCAACGGTGTCTTTCCAGGCGCAATGCCCGTTCTGTTTCCAATCCGGAATAGATGCGTGTCGACAGCTATGGTTGGGTGGCCAAATGCAATGTTTAGCACAACGTTAGCGGTCTTGCGGCCTACACCCGGCAGCGTTTCTAACGTTTCACGGTCTTCCGGAACTTTACTGCTGTGGTCTGCAATAAGCATTTCAGAAAGCGCGATGACATTCTTAGCTTTGGAATTAAAGAGGCCGACCGTCTTAATAAAATCTTTCAGCTTCGCTTCACCGAGCGCGACCATTTTCTTAGGCGTGTCGACGATTTCGAATAATGGGCCCGTCGCTTTGTTAACGCCAATGTCCGTGGCTTGCGCAGAAAGAACAACAGCGACCAGTAGCGTGTAATCGTTCACATAATTGAGTTCGCCCTTTGGCTCTGGATCGAGCGCCTGGAGGCGGGTATAGAATTCTGGGATGTCTTTAACGCGCATTTATCGCCCCTCAGTTGAGGCCCAGAACATCAACCATGCCATACAAGCCTGGTTTTTTGTCTTGCAGCCATAGGGCTGAGCGGACGGCACCACCGGCATAAATTTCCCGCGAACCGGCCTTATGCGTGAGCTCCAAACGCTCGACTTCATTAGCAAATAAAACCGTGTGATCACCGATGACCCCGCCACCCCTAAGCGCAGCAAAGCCGATTTCACCAGTTGGGCGCGCACCTGTCTGGCCTTCACGGGAATAACGGGCGACATCTTCAAACAAAATATTCCGTCCGGACGCTACGGCCTTACCTAATTCAATCGCGGTGCCAGATGGTGCGTCGACTTTGTGCCTATGATGCATCTCAAGAATATCGACGTCGTAATCCGTATCAAGTGTCGCTGCCACTTGCTTGGTGAGTGCAAACAAAAGGTTCACTCCAATAGAAAAATTAGCCGCCTGCACGACGGGGGCTTTTTGTGCAGCCTCGTTGATCCCTTCCTGGTCCTCGTCTGACAGTCCTGTTGTTCCCACAACATAGGCCGTGCCCGTTTGGGCCGCTGCCTCGGCGTGTATTCGTGTCGCTGCTGGAACCGTAAAATCAATAACCGCATCAGAAGTCGAAAATAACGCAACAGCGTCTTCGGTCACTGTAACACCCAGTTTGTCGCCACCAACCAGAACCCCTAAATCTTTACCCACGGCCTGACCTGGCGGCTCCGTGCCACCGGACAAAACATAACCATCCGTCGCTAACACTTCTTTCAGAAGCATCCGTCCCATACGTCCGGCACAGCCAACAATTCCTATGGCGATAGTCATGTATAAAAACACTCCGGGAATGACAAAAAGAACTGGAACACTATAGCACAAGTCTAAAAGGTTTTATCTGCAACTCAGGTGTCTATACTGAACAGATGCCGCCATTTCTAAAGCGGTCGCGGAATATGCGTCGCGGCCCCCTCTGTTATGGGGACACCTAGAATCTAGTCGCTTTAAATGCCGTTGCCCTCATATTGAGCGAGTTGGTGCGGGCTAGGTATTCAAACAGCATACAGATAATGCTGGGGTGGGTTCCATAAAACGTACGTTCGCATGCCTATTGTGCCTGTCTGAAATTAAAGACGACAGTGAAAAGAAATTTGCGCATAACGGCCTTAAAATTAGGTCTAAGGCGGGCAAGGTCGACGTGTTTCCATTATACTGGATGCATTTACACCAAGGTATCAGTCCGACAAACGAGGCGACGTGTGCAATATCATTTTTCTGGGCGCAGCCGGCCGGGGAAGAAAGCGCGCGTCGAAAGTTAACTTAGTCACGGCACTTAACTGAAAAGTTCTAGTTATCCCGTCAGGTCTTCAAGAAGTCTTTAATCTTGTCAAAGAAACCCTGGGCCTCTGGGCTGTAGGTTTTCTGATCGCTATCTTTTTCAAACTCACGCAAAAGTTCTTTTTGCTTCGACGTCAGGTTGACTGGAACTTCGACGGCGGCCTCTAAAAACATGTCGCCACGAGAAGTCGATCGTAGAACGTTCATTCCCTTTGCACGCAAGCGGAACTGGTGCACGTTCTGACACCCCTGCGGAATCGACACACGGACCTTACCACCCTCAATTGTCGGGACCTCGACATCGCCGCCAAGGGCAGCAATCGTCATTGATATTGGGACGCGCATGTGCAAATTTGCGCCGTCACGCTGGAATAATCGGTGTGCCTTTAAGCCAAGAAAAATATAGAGGTCACCTGACGGAGCGCCATTCAAGCCCGCCTCGCCCTCGCCCGTCAAACGGATACGCGTACCGTCTTCAACGCCTGGTGGGATGGTAACTTCTAGGGTTTTGTCTTTACGTGTTCGGCCGGCGCCGCGGCATTCACCACATGGGTTTTTGATAACTCGGCCAGCTCCACTACACGTTGGGCAAGTGCGCTCTACAGTAAAGAAACCCTGTTGGGTCCGCACCTTTCCAGCGCCACCGCAAGACGAGCAAGTGTCTGGCGCGGCTCCATCTTTACCGCCGGTACCCTCGCAGGACGCGCACGAGCTGGATGACGGGATCGTGATGGTGGCCTTCTTGCCATTAAAGGCATCCTCGAGGCTGACCTCCATATTATACCGGAGGTCTTGACCACGGGACTGGCCGCCGCCTTGACCGGCGCGGCGCCCACCCATGGCATCGCCAAACATTTCATCAAAGATATCCGAAAAGCCGCCGCTAAATCCACCGGGGCCGCCGCCACGGGAGCCGCCACCTTGTTCAAAGGCCGCGTGTCCGTATTGATCATAGGCAGCCCGCTTCTGCTCGTCCTTGAGTACTTCATAAGCTTCATTTAGCTCTTTAAAATTCTGCTCGGCTTTTTGATCACCCGGATTGCGGTCTGGGTGAAATTTCATCGCCAGCTTACGGTAGGACTTTTTTAGCTCATCACCAGACGCGCTTTTAGTAGCACCAAGCACGCCATAATAATCGCGCTTCGACATCCTGAGGATTCCTACTTACTGGCTCGCAGCACCATCTGGCCACGACTTGGCCGTACGGTGTGCGTCAATGCGGGTGAACACGTCATAGAATGATCACGATCTGATTAAGCGATAAACGCGTCAGCTCTTATCTTTTTCATCAACTTCTTCAAAGTCAGCGTCGACAACTTCAGCATCATCCGGGGATGCGTCGCCAGCGTCAGAACCGTCAGCTTCGCCTGCAGACGCCTGCTCAGCTTCATACATCGCCTGGCCAAGTTTCATTGACGCCTGCATTAGAGCTTCACTCTTCGCCTTAATGTCATCCACGTCTTCTGATTCTAGAACATCCTTGACGTCTTGCATCTTCGCTTCAATTTCTGTCTTCTCTTCGGCATCCACTTTGTCGCCATGTTCACTTAGGGTTTTTTCGGTGGAGTGAACTAAACCGTCCGCCTGATTGCGTGCATCGACGAGTTCCCGCTTCTTCTTATCTTCGTCAGCATGAGCTTCAGCATCCTGGACCATCTGATCAATATCTTCATCCGACAAACCACCAGATGCCTGAATACGGACCTGCTGTTCTTTACCCGTGGCTTTATCTTTCGCAGATACGTTCACGATACCATTGGCATCAATATCGAATGTGACTTCAATCTGGGGGACGCCGCGCGGTGCAGGCGGAATACCCATGAGATCAAACTGACCCAATAACTTATTGTCGGCTGCCATTTCGCGCTCCCCTTGGAAGACACGTATAGTCACGGCTAGCTGGCTATCTTCTGCTGTAGAGAACGTTTGGCTTTTGCGGGTTGGCACAGTGGTGTTGCGATCAATCAAGCGTGTGAAAACACCACCAAGTGTTTCGATACCCAATGACAAGGGTGTGACATCTAAAAGTAAGACGTCTTTCACATCGCCCTTAAGCACACCGGCCTGGATTGCAGCACCAAGCGCAACAACTTCGTCAGGATTCACGCCCTTATGGGGCTCGCGACCAAAGATTTCTTTCACTGTTGCCTGGACTTTGGGCATCCGGGTCATACCGCCAACCAAGATCACTTCATTAATCTCGTTTGCCTTTAGGCCAGCATCCTTGAGTGCTTTCTTGCAGGGATCAACGGTACGTTGAATAAGGTCATCAACCAACGCTTCAAGTTTAGCCTGAGTCAATTTGATATTTAGATGCTGTGGCCCAGAGGCATCGGCAGTGATGAAGGGAAGGTTGACTTCAGTCTGACCGGAACTGGAAAGTTCTATTTTGGCTTTCTCAGCCCCTTCCTTGAGACGCTGCAGCGCAATCTTGTCTTGGCGCAGATCAATGCCGGTCTCTTTCTTAAATTCGTCGGCAAGGTAATCCATGATACGGGCATCGAAATCTTCACCGCCCAGGAATGTATCCCCGTTAGTGGATTTTACTTCGAACACGCCATCACCAATTTCCAGAATGGAAACGTCAAACGTACCGCCACCAAGATCATAGACCGCAATGATGCCAGTTGCTTCTTTATCCATCCCGTAAGCAAGGGCGGCAGCCGTTGGTTCGTTAATAATGCGCAGGACATCAAGGCCAGCAATCTTCCCGGCGTCTTTAGTGGCCTGGCGCTGACTATCGTTGAAGTAGGCAGGAACTGTAATAACGGCTTCGCTGACGCTCTCACCCAAATAGCTCTCAGCCGTTTCCTTCATCTTCTGAAGAATAAAGGCCGATAACTGAGACGGAGAATACTTATCTTTGTTCGCTTCAACCCACGCATCACCATTTTCACCTTTAATGATGGAGTAGGGAACGAGGCCTTGGTCTTGTTTGACGGTCGGGTCTTCGAAGCGACGACCTATAAGGCGCTTAATCGCAAAAAGTGTATTTTCTGGGTTAGTCACGGCCTGGCGTTTTGCAGACTGGCCAACAAGGCGCTCACCCGATTCAGCAAATGCCACCATAGACGGCGTTGTCCTCACGCCTTCTGCATTTTCAATCACCCGCGGATCAGAGCCGTCCATGACAGCGACGCAGGAGTTGGTGGTTCCTAAATCAATTCCAATTACTTTGCCCATAGGTTTTTATTCCTTCTTGTTAAGGCGGACATCCCGAGCCCGGTTACGGCGCTGTGGGGTATCCCCCAAAGGTCTGTTAAAGCTTTCAAACCACCCCGTTTTTAAGAGTTTTGTTCGTCCACTATGGTCGAGGGGTATATAGGGGGTGGCGGAAAGCCCCGCAACAGGGGAAAAGACTCTTTTTTTAAGAGCTTAGGCGCATTTAATGAGGCTAATGGACGATCTATTCCCAGTCGCGCTGCCCATGGGTACTTCTCACCTAAAAAACCGCATTAATAGCGCCCTCCAGTGTGAACTGTTTAACGCCACTCAATTGGTCGCAAAAAGCTCAGAATTTAGCCATCCAACGACGAAATCTGGAGGCGCCTACTCAGCAAAAATCACGAACTGTGGAGCGATGGGTTGGTGGAGTGACGCCGAAGGGTATCGTTACACCGAAAATGACCCTCGATCGGGGAACCCTTGGCCCGGAATGCCAAAACTCTTTTTGAAAAGTCTAAAACCTGCGCTGTACGGCACATCAGCAGAGGGATTTGAGCCTGATGCATGCCTAATCAATCACTATACCAAAAGCGCGAGAATGGGCCTGCATCAAGATAAGGATGAGGCGGATTTTTCTCACCCAATCATTACGATCAGCCTTGGGGCAACCGCTGACTTCCTCATCGGCGGCGAAAAACGATCGGATCCGCCTCAACTTATCATAGTGGAAAGTGGGGATATTGTGATTATGGGGGGCAAAAGCCGCATGCGGTTTCATAGTATACGTAAAATATATCCCGGCAGCAGCCCGCTCGCTAATCTAGACGGGCGGATTAGCCTAACCTTTCGTAAGGCCCTTTAAATAATCAAGGCTCATCAGGGACGCGAGGGTCAGCAATAACTTATCATCTCGCAATAACTAAGATGCTTAACCATCACACACCACTTTAAACTTCTCGACCGTAATAGGCATATCTTCAACAAACGTCTTGCCTATTTTTTCAAGCTCATTGCTAAAAAAAGTGACGTGGATAGGCTTCCAGATCTCGATCGGGCGCACCATTGGGCCGTCAATTGCAGTCTCTTTCTCCGTAATACGATTAAACGGCAACGTAAGGAGTTCTGTCGTCTGCAAGACCGCACGAGGCGTATTTTCTGCGTCTGTCAAAACCGAGTACGCCCCGATCTCGGGCGTTATAGATCTGTCGCCCTGAAACACCCAGGGAGACGTAAACGTACCGGTTTTATCGCCCTTCAGTATGAGTTTGGTTATCACGTCCGTGGTTTTCGGCGTGCCCCCAATGGACCGCACACGATAAAACCCATCGACGGACTTTGAAGTCAGTTTAGGCTCACAGCCTTGCCAAAACTCTGCAACAGAACCCGCGCTAACGGTAGGCGGTGATAAACTAAGAAGTAGGGCCGTGAAAAAAAGTTTACGCATCACTACGTATCCTTAAAATAGATTACATCAAAAGGCTCCACCAAGACTGGCATGTCGTCGGTACAACTCTTGCCATACTTCTCAAGGAGTCCATTCCAATAGTCACGGTGAAGCGGCACCCAAACTTCAGGGTCTTGAACAGGCGGGCCATCAAGCCCCGTCTCAGCAGGGCCAATCTCACCAAACGTCGTGCCGCGAATATCTGTGATGCGCACAACTGCGCGTGGTGCGCCGTCATAACCAGTCAAAATGACAGGCGTGCCAGGTTTTGTTTCAGGGTGCCCCTCTGCCCCCATGACCCAAGGCAAACTAAACGTGGCAACCTTCGTCTTGGCGTTAATAAAGTCCAAAATCATGCCCGTCGTTTCTTCATTAATCCCGAGTGATCGCACCTGATGGTCGCCACCAAGATCGGGAACCGCCGCACAGGCTTCCGACCAAAAAAGATCCAAATCAGAATCATTAGGAAGGGCTGGGCCACCACCAATCACAAGAGTTCGTGTCATATTTGCCTCCATTGTTTTGATCATGCCCGCTCGTCACGTGAGGCGGGAGCTAATTCCATCATACCATAATCACCGACCTGGGTCGCTCGCCCGGCCCCAGTCGTCGGATTGACGACATATCAAGACGGGGTCTTCGAATAGACCAGCTCAAAGTGTTCAACCATCACCACCATGTCATCGCTTGGGTCAAGATCATGCCGATCTAATAGTGCCGACCAATAAGGCCAATGAATTTCTTGCCATCGATCAAGCTGCCGGGCTCCGGGGCCTTCGATAGTCAAATAATCTTCAGTAATATCTTTGTATGCGACCGGCGTTAACTTCGATGTCCGGACGATGCCATGTGGAACACCATCCATATCAACAATAACCGCCTCACCGCCCATAGTTGGGAAGCTCCCCGGCTGCCGGTCCAGCAGGAGTTTTAAGCCAAATGTACCGCATTTTTTGCCGCTAAGAATAAGGTCAAGAATACTATCAACGATCGGTTTATTAGCACCGATACGGCGAACCCAATAACTCTCTCCAATCCATGTGCCCGAGGCCTTGGCCTCGTTCCAATACGCGTCCGTTTCTGCTGTTTTTTCCATTAAGAACCACCCTCATACGTGATTCTCCATACCGTCTGTCCAACATCATCGGACAACAAAAGGCTACCATCAGGTAAAGTCACGATCCCCGCTGGCCGCCCCCAAACCTGACTGTTTTCTGTGTCGCCATTCCAAAACCCTGTGGCAAAAACTTCATAATCACCATTTGGCTTACCGTTCTTAAACGGTACGTAAACGACCGTGTACCCGCGAGGCTGATTAGCATTCCACGACCCATGCAACGTCACAAAGGCTCCGCCGCGGTATTTCTCAGGGAATTGGTCCGCCGCATAAAACGCGAAACTTATGGGTGCTGAGTGCGAAAGAAACGGGACATCAGGCTTAATTGCTTTTGCAACCAAATCAGGGCGCTTATCCGCAAACCCTGGCTGCGGATTTGAACCCATATAACTGTACGGCCAGCCAAAAAACGCGCCTTCAGGAACGCGGGTGAAATAATCGGGAACCAGCTCGTCACCCTGACGGTCACGCTCGTTGACGACGGTGTAGAGGTCCGTCGTGCCCGGATAGAATAAGACCCCCGTCGGCACACGCATTCCAGATGCAAAGGCGCGTCCGACACCGCCTTCAATGGGAAATTCTTGAATCGTTCCGTGGGGCAGGGGATTTTCTCCAATATTACTGGCAGACCCCACCCCCACATAAAATTTTAAGCCATCTGGATGCACAACAACATTACGTGCCCAATGGAACCTCATGTCTGGAGGGCCCAAAGCGCCAAGCGGCGTCAACAAAACGCTTGAGAACGGCGTCACCTTACCATCATCACTGTAGGGATATTTATGGACGCCGACTTTGTCGCCGATGAGAACAGCGCCATCGATAAACGCAATGCCATGAGGCATGTTCAAGTTGTCGATATATGTGAATACCTCGTCGGCCACGCCATCACTATCTGTATCACGCATAACGGTGATCTGGCCGGCGGTTGGTTCAGCGATGAACACATCGCCATTAGGTGCAACCGCCATGTTCCGAGCATGATCAAGGCCATCGGCAAAAATATCAATTGAAAACCCCTCAGGTACGTTCGGAATATCATCGGCTGTGCGAGGGCGGGGACGCGAAAAATTCATTTCACGAGGACGGCGTTCAGTATCTGGGTCTGGTTCTGCAAGCCTATCGAGATCTATGCGCAGTTTCTGGCCCACAGTTTGATCCAGAGGAGCGGCAATAACCGTCATCGATAAACCGCACAAGGCAATAAACCCGCCAATAACTGATCTCTGTACAACGCGCATATAGTTTCTCCTATCCAACACAGGATAAGAATCGTGGCACGGCCCCGAAGTTAGTTCAAGCAAACCAGGCGCAAGGCCTCTACAATGTGATCACATGTGTTTGGTTTTATGCCGCCGCGCGCTAGGCTGACGTATCGACCCCAGGGTCTCCGTCCGTTTCTGCCTGTGCCCCACGCTTTGGCCCGCCCTTAGCAATAAGCACCATCGCTGGCCGAAGAAGGCGTTCCGCCATCATATAGCCTTCTTGCATAACCTGAACGACCGTGCCGGATGGCACATCTGTGCGCTCGACCTCCTGCATGGCCTGGTGGAGATTGGCATCAAAAGGTTGATCAAGAGACGCGAACCTCTTAACACCCTGATTTTCCAGAACCGTGCTGAGCTCTTTGCCTGTCATTTCAACGCCGACCGCCAGGTTTTTTACGAGATCATTATCTACACGCAGGTCTTCAGGCGCAGCCAGCAGGGCGCGGTCTAGGTTGTCGGCAACCTGGAGAATCGCTTTGCAAATATTAGATGTCGCATATTTCGCGTTATCAGAAATTCTTTTATCAGCACGCTTTCCAGCATTCTCCGCCTCGGCAAGGGCCAGAAGGCGCTTTCTTTGCGCGTCGGCCAATGCCGCTTCTAATTGCACGATCCGTTCTTCAGGCGTCGGCGGTGCGATTTCCACTTCAACCGCCTCAGCTGTAGAGTCCTCGACCCCTGACGCATCGCCCGGAAGTGTTTGATCTGCCGCCACCTCGGGCTGAAGCTCTTCGTTTTCGGTGTCTGACATGCTAGTTTTATCCTGTGTTTTCTTGTTTACGTTTGTCCGAGCATGCGACCAACGACTTGCGCCGTGTAATCAACCATCGGAATGATTCGGGCATAGTTAATGCGCGTTGGGCCAATGACACCAACAGCGCCTACAATTTGTTCTCTGCCGTTCTTAAATGGTGCAACGACCATTGAACAGCCCGCCAAATTGAAGAGTTCGTTTTGAGCACCAATAAAAATCTGAACGCCTTCTGCATCGCCGACAAGATCGACCAAACGGATTATTTGCTCGCGTGTTTCTAGAGCTTCGAACAGATGACGGACGCGCTCAAGGTCTTCGAGCGCTGTCACATCATTTAGGAGATTAGCCTGACCCCGAATAATCAACGAACTGCCAGCAGATTGATCACCAGACCATGTCGCAAGCCCGGTAGCGACCAACCGGGTTGTAATCTCATCAAGCTGCGCTCTGCGCTGTTCGAGCTCAGTTAGAATGCCACCCTTCGCCTCGCTAAGAGTTTGACCCCGTAGCCGTGAGGAAAGATAATTTCCGGCTTCAATAAGCGCAGAGGGTGGAAGGCCATTGGGCACTTCAATCACCCTGTTTTCAACCAGCCCCGATTCCGAAACCATAACGACCAGCGCGCGGCCCGGCCCAAGGCTAACGAACTCAATGTGCTTGAGGGCATCCTCTGCTTTCGGTGCCATAACAAGACCCGCCTGGCTGGTCAGCCCAGACAGCGTCGTCGACGCCCCCTCAAGAACCTCTTGCACGGTTCTGCCAGCCGCTGCGCACTGAGCCTCAATTTCTTGGCGCTCGCCTGAATCAAGTCCACCAACCTGGAGTAATCCAGAAACAAACAATCTCATTCCCGCTTCGGTGGGTAACCGCCCAGAAGACGTGTGGGGGGCAAAAAGTAAGCCCGAGAGCTCTAGGTCAGACATGACATTGCGAATTGTCGCAGGAGATAAATTGCCATCCAGTCTGCGCGCAATCGTCCGTGAGCCAATGGGTTCACCAGTATCGAGGTAAGCATCAACAATCTGACGAAAAACCGCGCGCGACCGCTCATTGAGCTCAACGACGGGATCCGCACCAGGGCTGCGGTGGTGGACATGATCTGTTGTCATATCGGCTATGTAGTGAAGGGGCGAGCAACCGTCAATGAATGGTCAAATATCTTTCCCTGGTTCAGGGGGATTGCTAACTCAAATCATAAGGCTTGTTCGGGGGGCCTTGGACCGGGTAAGGAGAACCGCGCCGGATCATCGGCGCCAAAAAGGAGACTGTTTATGCGCCCTTCCGGCCGTGCGCCCACTGACCTGAGACCTGTATCTTTCGAGCTTGGCTTTGCCAAGCACGCTGAAGGGTCTTGCCTGGTAAAATTCGGCGACACCCATGTTCTCTGCGTCGCAAGCGTAGAAGAAAATGTGCCGGGATGGATGAGGGGGACAGGAAAAGGTTGGATTACTGCAGAATACGGCATGCTACCGCGTGCGACCAACACCCGGATGGCCCGAGAAGCTGCTAAGGGGCGCCAATCTGGCCGAACACAAGAAATTCAACGGTTGATCGGCCGGGCTTTACGCTCTGTCACACGCATGGATGGATTTGGTGAAGTTCAAGTCCGAATTGATTGCGACGTGCTTCAAGCTGACGGCGGCACCAGAACGGCCTCCATTACTGGCGCCTATCTCGCTTTGCACCAGGCCTTCGCCAGGATGATCGATTTAGGTGTGATGATTGAGATGCCCTTTTCAGAGCCAGTCGCCGCCATATCTTGCGGGCTCTATAAAGGCACACCCGTTCTGGATTTGGATTACGCCGAGGATTCCAACGCCCAGGCAGATGCTAACTTTGTGCTCACTGGTTCTGGAAAAATTGTTGAAATCCAAGGGACTGCAGAAGAAGACCCGTTCACAACTGAAGAATTCCAGAGCCTCCTAAACCTGGCCCAATCCGGTTGCACCGACCTCATCCAAATGCAGCAAGCGGCCCTTGATGCGTTAACGGCGAAGGCCTAAGTCCAGGTTGAAATTATGAGCCACCGATATTTCAAAGGCGGCCGCCTTATAGTTGCCAGCCACAATGCCGGCAAGGTGTATGAAATCAGTAGTCTCCTGGCACCTTTTAGCACTGAGATTATTTCTGCTGGCGACCTCGGTCTTCCTGAACCAGAGGAAACGGGCACGACGTTTGTCGCCAATGCGGAACTAAAAGCATTGGCGGCAGCGCGCGCTGCAAACGCGGTCGCATTAGCAGACGATTCTGGGTTGGCTGTCGCCGCGTTGAATGGTGCACCGGGAATTTATTCTGCACGGTGGGCTGGTCCTGAAAAGGACTTCGATATGGCTATGCGTAAAATCGAAGCGGAAATCGGTCATGCGACAGATAACTCTGCAAAATTTGTGTGTGCCTTGACGCTCGCTTGGCCAGATGGTCATTGCGAATCCTTCGAAGGTACGGTGTCTGGAACACTCACGTTTCCTCAGCGTGGTGATAAAGGGTTTGGATATGACCCCATATTTATTCCCGACAGCTTTGACATTACGTTCGCCGAAATGAGCCCCGCCAAAAAACATAGCCTGAGTCATCGGGCAGATGCCTTTTCAAAATTAGTCGCGGCTTGTTTTGCATGACCGCATCGAAAACCGACCTCGCGCTTTATGTGCATTGGCCATTCTGTGTTTCCAAGTGCCCCTATTGTGACTTTAATAGCCATGTTGTTGACCATGTTGATCACGGCATCTGGCGCGACGCACTACTGAAGGAACTCGCGTTCGAAGCAGCGCGTAATCCTGGCGCGGCCCTTCAATCCATTTTCTTTGGTGGCGGCACGCCATCTCTTATGGATGCAACAACGACGAAGGCGGTTATCGATGCAGCTAAGATGCACTGGGCGCCCATCGATGATCTAGAAATTACTCTTGAGGCTAACCCCGGCACAGTAGACCTAGAACGCTTCTCAGCATTCCATGATGCGGGGGTGAACCGCCTATCTCTCGGTGTACAAAGCCTGGACGATGAGCAGTTGAAATTTCTAGGTCGGCGTCACTCCGCTACTGAAGCGCGCACGGCAATCAAAGAAGCGGGGCAAACATTTAACCGCTTGTCCTTCGACCTTATATACGCGCGCCCCAATCAAACCACCGCGCAATGGGAAAGGGAATTATCTAACGCACTTGAACTCTTAAGCAGCGCGAACGGCGGCCATTTGTCTTGTTATCAATTGACGATCGAAGAGCACACCCCGTTCAAGAGGGATCATGACCGAGGGGTCTTTATATTGCCTGATGAAAACGGTGGGTCAGACCTTTTTGATTTGACACAGGATATTCTGGTCGCTGCGGGTCTCCCCGCCTATGAAGTATCGAACCACGCGAAAGAGGGCGATGCCTGCAGACACAATCTTCATGTCTGGCAAGGTGGTTCTTATACAGGAATCGGGCCTGGGGCTCACGGACGGATTCGCCAAGGCGAGACAATACACGCAACCCAGCGCCTTAAACCGCCCGCGCAATGGCTGAAACGGGTTACTCAGGAGGGGCACGGCAGTCAAAGTGAAGCTGCCCTTACAGCGGAACAACGGGGTCAAGAGCTTGTGATGCTGTCGATGCGCCTGACCCAAGGTCTCGATCTCAGCCGACTAGAAGACCTAACGGGTTTGCCGCGGTACGACATCATGTCGCAAGAAAATTTAGCGCTCCTAGAAATCGAAGGCCTTATCAACATTACGTCTGATAGGGTAAAAGCCACGTCGCGCGGACGTCTTGTTCTAAACGCGGTTATCCAGACTGCCCTTCGATAGACAAGTCTAGAAAAACATATAGCCAAATTTGTTGTCGGTGCTACCGGTTTTAGTAGACCTCAAGTTGTTGTCACTCCACTCGACCGCCGCCATATCGGCGCGGGCGAGCATTGAGGGAAGCAGCTCCATCCCTTGTTTTTTGCCTTGCCGCCCGGCCTTACTGATCTGGGACAGATTAGCTCTATTATTCGATATTAACATCGTGCATCCGCAGCTATGGCCGAGCCCGCCTACTTCACCCCTGAGATCATCAGCCAAGACCGGTGGACACCCTTAGATGGTCCGCCAAACTGGGTGTTGCCCGGTTCCGCTTTTACAGTCGCATCCTGATAACCAACCGCGATATCGTTAAAGCCCGCATTTTTGCAAAGCTTGTCAAAATCAGCTGTTATTGCACCCTTCCAGAATGGCTCGTAATTATATTGGATTTCATAATCGCCACGGATTCTACTCCAGGTGTCCATTTCTTCATAGCGACCCGGAACTTCCAAATGCACCATAGCACCGCCTGGCTTCAGTAAGCGGTGACATTCTTTGAAGATGTTCGGCAGCGCTTTTCCAGACGTCTCGTGTAACATCGCACTCGACGTAATGAGGTCAAAACTCTCGTCTTCAAAGTCTGTGCATTCCGCATTCTGTTGTGAAAAATGCACGGGAATGTTTAGTCGCTCAGCCCGGGCATGAGCATAACGCATCATTCCCGCACCGACATCTAGTGCGTGTGTTTCTGCTTCCGGAAAATAACCAGCGATCGCAAGTGTTGAATGGCCGACTGTGCATCCCATGTCCAAAATACGAAGGGGCATGCCCTCAGGCCAGCGGGATAAAAAGTGCGAAATGATGGTATGGCCGCGAATATCATTCATGTAACCGCCGTTGCGGCCCATTTGATAAACGACTGCGCCACGATCAAAGACCGCCCCTTGGCGGACATCACGCTCCCCGTATGTGCCATGATAATTGCCGGGCATGCGGTGAATATCTTGCGCCGCAATATACCGTGGCACTTCAAAGTCTGGGTTTACGCGAACAGACCCTTTTGGGTTTTTAATTTCCGCCAAGTCCATTAAATCATCGAGCTGACGATCAACACAGGTGCCAACCGCATCCCACATCATGTCCTGCGACGTGGAGATCATCGTAAGGTATGCCTGATACGCTGTTTCTGGCTCCATCTCTTTACGCAGTTCCTGATGATTGCGGGGTTCACGGCCATGTTTTTTCTGGAACTCTGGAAGAACCTTATTCTCCAAAAGTATCCGCTGACCTGCATCAAGCTTAGTCGCCAAAAACATCTTCATATCGACGATAGCGAGCTGCTCAGCAATCTCATCGTGGTTTGATGCTGGCATCATTGGGTGGGGGCGGTGAGCGTCCATGGATATTTCCTTCACTTAAAAAAGTAGCGCGACACTTAAACGTGCTTAAACGTCGTCAAATTCTTTCATAATTTTATCGTAATCTTGATCTTCGTTTTCAAGCCGGGCCGTTTCTTGCCGCAGAATTCGAAAGACTTTGTGCATGATGCGGCTACGCAAACTAGAGCGCGCTGCATTGGCATCGTTATCCGCATTGTAGGCTTCAACGTCGGCCGCTCCAAAACCACCTTTGGTTTCAGACACACGCTCATGCGTATCAAGGCGCTCACGCAAGACAGAAACCTCGACGGTCAATGCCATAACCATAGAGAGAAGCTGATCATTAGTTGGGCCATCGTGAAAGGGTGATGGGCGCCCTTTTGGGATCCAAACTTTTTCTTTCGCCCCAAAAAGGCCTGGTAGCGCAACCATGCGTATCTCCTATTATTTCTTATCTTTACGTTACAAACTTTAGTTCAGACTACGCTTGTACTGTTGTCTTTAGGATAGCCTGAATTAAAATTGTTCACGGTGTAACCCATAAAGGCGGGTTTAATTGGTATGCCTGTTACGACGAAATCTGCATCGCCTTATGAGTATAGTCGCCACTCTCGATGCAGCGAAGACCTTCCGCCGCAACGTCTTCACGTGGAACTTTCCATGCGATTTTATTGGGCGGCTTTTGGCCTTCCCAGACTGTGTACTCGCCCGTTGCTGGTTTTCTAACTAGCATAGGGGGACGTAAAATCGTCCACTCCAAGTCGGATGTCTTCAGCACAGATTCCTGTAGCGTTTTGTCTGGAATGATGTGCTTGAGAATAACCTTAGCCACAAACCGCACCCAAAAAGGGCCAATGCCAGCGCTATCTGACGCCCCCATTGAACTCACAGAGACCAAGCGAGAAACTCCAGAAGCCGTCATGCCTTCAACAACTGCCTGTGTAACCCGTTCATGCTTGTTATCAGGTTTCTTGTTAGAGAACCCGTAAGCCGTAAACACGGCATCAAGGTCTGGCGTCAAGGCGCTTTTAACAGAGGGCTCATGAAACAAATCACCATCTATAATTGTTAAGTTTGGATCATCAACCGCGAGTTTTGATCGGTCACGAAGAAAAGCTGTCACCCTATGGCCTTTGGCAAGGGCCTGTTCGACGAACGCTTTCCCAACCCCCCCTGTCGAACCAAAAACTAAAATATTTTTTGAGTGGGGGTCTGTCATAAGTGCTGAATTACTAGGCTTTCGCGACCAGTTCCGTGCGTTCGCCAGCAGGCCCGATAAACGTTGCAGAGAGATAGCCCTCATAAAGCGCAGATGGGGCCGTTATGAAATCGACGGAGAGATCATCCAAAGAGTCCGCCTCAAATGTCGTCATCGCTACGCCAGGTGAAAGTTGGTTTTCCGGTCCAGGCCGCGCGCCAGTGGGCGCATCATATTGGTCCAATTCGAGTTTGTTACCACGCTCCGACGCGACGAGAACAGATAAGTCGAACTTATGATCTGAGGGCCGCCCCTGCGCATCTGACAAGACTTTCACCGGAAACGCATAGTCTCCCTGGTCAGAAAGACTAAATGTCTCAAGATAGAATTTTTTCAACGCGCCACGGTCTGGGCCAGCCAAGACCATAATAAATACACGGTCAATCATGGTTTTTGGATCAGGGTGGTTTGAAGAGGCCCGGTCTCCCACATTACCGGTCAGGTAAATGACTTCATCTGCCGGCCCAAGCACCTGCATGGCACGAATAGGGGATTCGGGCGTCAATTCCCGGGGTAAACCTAAGACTTTGAAGGGTGACCCCTCAAGCTTTTTCAATACATCATCAACATCTGCTACCGTAATTTCCACGGCTGCCCATCCCCATGTGGTTAACGTTTTAAAGTCTGGAACGGGGTCGATCTCAACGGCGCGGATATGAACATCTTCGCCACTTCCTGGGCAAAGAGTAATAAATCGACAACCGGCGCTGGCCGTTAAACCCCAGGATTCTGACAGTTTTTTGGAGACTGAGCCACGCTCCACAACAGCATAATCCAGCCACGCGGTATACCAGGATTCCACATCGTCCAGGTTTGGTGCCCCCAGCGTTACCATCTTAATACGTTTTAGCCGTGAGCCATTAGCGATCATATCTGATATTCCTTGGGCCATGGCCTTCGGGTAACATAAGGTGTGTGCCCCAATATATAGAAAAAATAGCTTATTTACTGGGCTTTTTGACGGATTTAACCATTTTTTTGGTCCCTCTAATCTCATCCAGTGTCATATTTAGGGAGTATGTTGATAAATTAGGCTCAACAGACTGAATCTTAACAGTAAAATGCCATTTGTTAACGCCCCATTTACTTTTGCAGGCGACTCTGCGGTTGTGAAGGAGTTGCCAATTTTAAAGCCACTTAGTGCATCGATGTGAGACACGCTGGCAAAGCACATTGATTAAATGATACGAGCCAGCGCAAAAAGGACAACGGTACGGATGTATAACAGCCGCCTTGATGGGCTGACTGACTATCCATTTAAGCGTCTAAGCACACTTTTGGTGGACATATCCCCGCCAGAAGGCGTGGAACCGATTGCCATGTCCATCGGAGAACCTCAACACGCTGTACCAGATCTCATTCATGCTGAATTGGCTCGCCACGCCAAAGACTGGAATAAATACCCACCAACACGCGGAACAAAATCATACCGCGTAGCCGTCACCGACTGGCTTTATCAACGCTACGGCCTTTCAGCCGGTTTAATCGATCCGGATAAAAATATTCTCCCGGTTGTAGGAACACGCGAGGCCTTGTTCATGGCGGGTGAGCTTATAGTTCCACCCTTAAAAAACGGTCAGATCCCGGCTGTTCTTATGCCTAATCCATTCTACCAGGTCTACTTAGGGTCTGCGGTGATGGCTGGGGCAGATCCAATTTTTGTCCCAGCGACGAACGAAAATGGATTTATCCCAAACTTCACTGAGCTTGACGCCGGGCTCCTAAACCGCACTGCGCTTGCTTACTTATGCAGCCCCGCGAACCCTCAAGGCTCTGTCGCAACACTCGACCAACTCAAGGCCACCATTGCATTAGCGCGCAAACATGATTTTGTGGTTATTGGCGACGAGTGCTATTCGGAAATTTATGGCGTCGATCCACCTCCAGGGTTGTTAGAGGCTTGTGATGATATCGGGGACGGACTGGCCAACGTCTTAGTTTTCAATTCTCTTTCGAAGAGATCAAACGCACCTGGCCTAAGGGCTGGTTTTGTCGCTGGTGATCCAGACCTAATCGAAAAGTTTCAACGTCTACGGTCTCATGCAAGTGCCGTTCAGCCATTGCCAGTCATGGCTGCCGCAACAGCCCTATGGCAGGATGAAAGACACGTTAATGAAAATCGCTCTCTCTATCGCCAGAAATTTCAAGACGCAGAAGAGATATTCGGAACCCACTTTGGTTTTTCTAAACCAGCTGGTGGGTTTTTCCTGTGGCTTGATGTCGGTGACAGCAGAGATGCAACCATAGCCCTATGGCGTGATGGCGGCATAAAGGTTTTGCCAGGCGCATATTTAAGTCGACCAGGAACAGACGGCGTAAGTCCAGGTGATCAATATATTCGCGTCGCTTTGGTTCATAACCGAGTGACAACCGCAAGTGGGCTAGCCCGTATGTTTGAAATTCTATCCAAAGAGGTATGAGCATCATGGCAACGTCAGCAAAAAAAGTCGCAACAGGGACATTTTTGCCGCCATCTGTGGTCGCCGCTTTAAAGCGTGGGATTTGGGCAGTTGCGGGATTTGGTATCCTGGGCGTCGTGCTCGCCGCAACCATCGCTCTGGTGACGTATTCTTATAGCGACCCCTCTCTCAATACAGCAACAGACTCGACTGTTCAGAATTGGCTCGCGGCACCCGGAGCTATTTTTGCAGACGCTACGTTGCAAGCTCTCGGATTAGCGGTGACCGTGCCTATTTTCATCATTGCCTCATGGGGGGTGCGCGTGATGCGTGCTGAGACAGTGTCGTGGCTATGGTTGCGCACCGCATCCATTCCAGTCGCCGCGCTTTTATTATCGATTGGTCTTTCCGGATTCTCTCAACCAACAGAATGGTCGTTGCCTGCAGGTTTGGGTGGTTTTTCTGGGCATATTCTTATGGATCTATTCGCTATTTCGCTTAGTGGTATCGGGGATATAGAAAGCCTTCGTTGGCTTGCCGTGCTGTTTGGGTTGCTCGGTGGAATTTCGTTGAGCCATTGGATTGCAACCGTCCCATTGTCAACCTATGTCACCGTCATCTTGTGGACGCAGCGCAAAATCATACGTACAATATTTTGGCTCAGAGAAATTGTCGGGCGTATCCATGGCGGGCACATTGAACGTAAGGCGGCGCGCGGCGCTAGAAAACAATTCAAGGCGCCTATACAACGCAGAGAACGTGCTGAACCAAAACTCAAAGACGACGAGTTTAACATAGAAGAGCCAAATAACGCAGAAGGCGTCTTTACGAGGCCTGCGCCCACCCCTTCCCGTGACACCGATATTGTCGTTGCACGAAAACAGGTAACTAAGCCTTCCAAGAAAGAGCTCGCTGCCCGCCAAGGGTCACTCTTGCCTGCAACACCTGAAGGCTTCGAGCTCCCGCCGCTGGATATTCTGAGTATGCCCCGCGTGCAAACTACAGCTCAAGTTGATACGCAAGCGCTCGAAAGTAACGCCAAGATGCTTGAGGGTGTGCTCCAAGATTTTGGAGTTAAGGGCGAGATCATCAAAGTCCGCCCGGGGCCGGTGGTCACACTTTATGAGCTTGACCCGGCACCTGGAACAAAAACAGCGCGCGTTGTTTCTCTAGCAGACGATATTGCACGTTCAATGAGCGCCATTGCAGTGCGCATTGCTGTTGTTCCAGGACGTAGCGTTATCGGAATTGAACTTCCAAACGAACGGCGTGAAACCGTATTTTTCCGTGATATGCTGTCATCTGAAGCATGCGATAAATTTAGCGGAAAGCTCACCCTCGCCCTTGGTAAGGATATCAGTGGCGCACCGGTATATGCAGACCTTGCGCGTATGCCTCACTTGCTAATTGCAGGCACGACAGGCTCGGGTAAATCAGTAGCCATCAATACAATGATCATGTCGTTGTTGTACCGGCATACACCGGACGATGTGCGTATCTTAATGATCGATCCAAAAATGTTGGAGCTATCCATCTACGATGGCATTCCACATTTGCTATCACCCGTTGTGACAGAACCTGGTAAAGCCGTCGTCGCTTTGAAATGGGTCGTGCGCGAAATGGAAGACCGGTATCGCGCCATGAGCCAGTTAAGTGTGCGTAATATTGCGGGCTACAATCAACGCCTCAAAGAGGCATCTAAGAACGGTAAAATACTAACCAAAACTATTCAGACTGGTTTTGACCCGAACACGGGGAAACCAATTTACGAAGAACAGGAGCTGGATCTAACTCCACTGCCGTATATCGTCGTAGTTATAGACGAAATGGCCGACCTTATGCTTGTCGCAGGCAAAGATGTGGAGGCTGCCGTTCAACGACTAGCACAAATGGCTCGGGCAGCAGGCATTCATGTGATTATGGCGACACAGCGCCCGTCCGTGGACGTCATCACCGGCACCATTAAAGCAAACTTTCCCACACGAATTTCATTCCAAGTGACATCCAAAATCGACAGCCGAACCATTCTTGGCGAACAAGGGGCCGAGCAACTTCTTGGGCAAGGCGACATGTTGTACATGGCGGCGGGTGGGCGCGTGACGCGTGTCCATGGACCTTTTGTGACTGATGAGGAAGTTGAAGAGATTGTTGCGCACCTTAAAGATCAGGGCCGGCCGGCCTACTTAGAGGCAGTAACAGATGAAGAGGCGACTGATGTCTCAGATGTTCCAGGCTTCACTGGTACAACAGGCGGAAACACCGATACCGGCGACCGTCTTTTTGATCAAGCCGTAGCCTTGGTTGCTCGTGAGCGCAAAGCGTCGACCAGTTTCGTTCAACGCCACCTACAGATCGGCTACAATCGGGCTGCACGGATCATTGAAGATATGGAAGCGCAAGGCATGATCGGAAAACCAAATCATGTGGGTAAACGTGAGGTCTTACTTCCAGATATGGCTGAAATGCGTTGAGCCATAGCCTTGTGTATCTGCCGCATTCCGGCCATAAGTTGTGGCAATCATGCACAGTATGAAAACGTTTCTAGCACTCGCAATCGCAGTTATCAGTTTAAGTGAGCCTTTGGCAAATGACGCTGTATCGGATTCCGACACAGCGTTACTCCAGAAAGCATCCTCCTATCTCAACGCTATTGATACTTTGCAGGCACGGTTTCTTCAGGTTGATGGCCGCGGCGGTGTTGCGGAGGGAGACCTCTATGTCGACCGGCCTGGAAAAATGCGGCTGGTTTACGATCCCCCGACGCCTGTTCTTATA
>Ga0302118_10000315_pt1 | contig 22326 bp, 25 predicted proteins | sample AG5_331_MG_FD_203126 | JGI IMG/M metagenome (GOLD analysis project Ga0302118, IMG submission 203126) | Marine microbial communities from Western Arctic Ocean, Canada - AG5_33.1 | ecosystem: Environmental > Aquatic > Marine > Oceanic | place: Canada: Western Arctic Ocean | collected 2017-10-01 | reverse complement strand
CAACCCAAAGTTGGCTACTGCAGCACCACTTGGGGTGAACCGCAGTTCTGGGTCACGGGTGATGTTCCCGATGACAGTAACGGTGTTATCAAATGCCATTTTCTTACTCCTTAAATCAACCAGCGTCTGCTGGTGTTGCTTCGCCGACTAAGCCGCGGCGTGCGGCCTCATCATCGGGAAGGCGCATAATTTTATGGCGGACGATTTCACTGCGGTCCGCGAGTCGCAAAATACGATCGGCTGTATCGAGGTTGAATGCCTCGGTTACCACGGAGAGAACGACATAGAAGCCTTCCCATTTGTGGTTGATTTCGTAAGCAAAGCGACGTCGGCCCCAAGGCTCAGAGTCAAGCTTCGAAGCAATCGTGCCACCTTCGGCCTCTATGGCTTCAATAGCCTTGGCTAAACTTTGTGCATCTTCGCCCTCAGTGAGCTCAAGATCGCCATCTACGATGACCATTAATTCGTAATACCGCATATCGGCAGGAACCTCCTTTGGACACGATCCACGACCTTCGTGGATTCGGGGCCCTTAAACAGGGCAGGGGAAATAGATTTTTTAAACTCCCGGGGGAGCCATGTGATGCTATCTGCACAAAAGCCGGTCGCGTTCCTCATAGACATCATCTTGCCAGAGGGGTGTGACAATCTCGAAAATCTTACCGATTTAACCCATTCCGTACAGTTTTAACTCTTCTGCCACTTCGTCACACAGGCCATAAACCTCTTGTGGTGCAGGGAACTCACCTGACCGCACATCAGCAGCAAACTCCTTCAAGGCCGCTACCCCTGTCCCGTGGAGGTCGGCATAGCGACGCACAAACTTTGGCAACACCCTTTTTTCGATGCCAAGAACATCGTGAAAAACTAAGACTTGTCCATCACAATGCGGGCCGGCCCCAATACCGATAGTTGAAACATCTACCGCTTCAGTAACCATGGCCGCTACCTCTGCAGGCACCCCTTCGAGCACCAAAGAAAAGCAACCCGCATGTACCAAAGCCTTTGCCGCATCAACCAAATCAAGTGCCGCTTTCGTGTTGCGGGCTTGAACCTTAAAACCACCCATGGCGTGCACCGACTGTGGCGTCAACCCCACATGGCCCATAACCGGAATCTCTGCCGCCACCAAGGCTTCAATCATCGGTAAACGCCGGCGTCCGCCTTCAAGTTTTATAGCACCCGCCCCGGCTCGAATAAGTTGCGCTGCATTACGCAAAGTGTCTTCCGTTGATATGTGGTAACTCATCCACGGCATATCAGCAACTACCAAAGCCTGAGGTTTAGTGCGGGCCACCGCTGCCGTGTGGTGAGCAATGTCGTCTACCGTTACCTGCAACGTGTTTTCGTAACCCAGCACCACCATGGCCAGCGAATCGCCGACCAAAATCATGTCGACGCCTGCTTCATCCACCATGCGAGCACCAGGGGCGTCGTAAGCCGTCACCATGACCAAAGGGTCAACACCCTGTGCTGCTTTATGATCCCGAATAGCGGGGACGGTCATTTTTTTAACCACTTCTGTACTCCTTTTCCGTCCAGTGCACACAGGCTGCCGGCGGTCTCTACAGGATACATGATTTAGTTTCTACGTGGAGAAATTTGTTAATAGTTTCCCAGTGTGGTGGTTCGCACCATGTGGTTCCATCGACACCCCAAGCAAACTTCAATCAGGTAAACGGTGAACTCGCCTTGCCGGTTTGCTAAACGCTTTAATTCTTTAGGTGTGCTAATGCATCGTCCATGCGCTGGTAACCGTGGGCCAAAAACGTAGGTGACGTGACGTACCTGATGTTCGGCGCAAATGGGGCAATCGACGCTGGTTGGGGTGCTGCAATGTTCGGCGTTGCGTAACAACATGGGTTGGGCATCGCACACCAGGTCACTGCCGATTAATCTTTTTTCAAAAGCATCAATCATGCGTTGCCGGGCCAAGCGGTAGTCCACGTCGGCGGTTCGCCGCGCCGGAACCAAACCCTCACGGTTAAACCCTCGAGCGGTGGTACGGCTCCCCATGGCGTCACCCTAGGACACTGGTCTGGGTTTGGCCAGTCGGTGAACTATGTGCGGTTGTCCCACCACGTTTGTAGGCGAGCCTCTACCTCGTCGGGGGTTAGCCGACCTTCGTCAAGGCGTAAGGTGGTTAACCATTTCAGGGCCTCCCCTATGTGAGGCCCTGGTTCAAGGTTTAAAACTGACATCACTGTTTGGCCGTCTAATACTGGGCTTAAATCATCTAGTTCGCCTGCTTGTTTTAACCGTTGAGCAGTTTGGTCAAATACAGAGAGTTCCACATTTAACGCACGAGCAATGCGTATGGCATCTTCAAGGTGTGGCCCTGTTTGAGCAGCAAGGTGGCGAAACTCGGCGTCGCTCCAAAATGATGGTTGGTGTTTTTCAATAACTTCTACCGCTTGTTGCATCACGGTGATTTGACGAATTTGCTGACTTGAAAGCCTCAAGGCTTGCTGCCGTTCAAGAGGCACGACTGGCCCTAATGCGGCGAGGCGCAACAGTGGTTCAGGGGGCACCAACGAAAGGCGTCGTAAAGTTTCTTGCTGGTCATCAACGGGCAACACATTGAGTTCTGACCAGAACTGAGCGAGCAGTGTGGCCTCAATTAAAAAATCAAACCCAGGTTGAGGGTCGTCCACCATAAGCAACCGAAACAGTTCGTCACGCACCCGTTCAATAGACACGATGGCTAAACGACTGCTTAATGTTTTGGCAGCCGCCAAAAGCCCAGAAACTGGGGTAAACCCGTACCCGGCAATAAAACGAGCCGCTCGCAGGGTTCGTAAGGGGTCGTCGGCAAACGATTCTTCTGGGTCCAACGGGGTGCGCAACGTCAACGTGTCGATGTCTTTTTGGCCGCCGTAGGGGTCGTAGAGGCCGCCATCGGCCACGTCAATCGCCATGGCATTTACCGTGAAATCTCGCCGTACCAGGTCTTCAGTAAGGTCTTTCGAATAACGCACTACCGGTTTGCGTGAGTCATCTACATACGACTCTGCCCGGTGAGTAGTTATTTCTAAATCCCACTGGCCGAGACGCACCCCGATGGTGCCAAACCGTTCACCTTGAAGCCACACGGCATCGGCAATGTCGGCCACTAAGGAGCGGACCTCTTCGGGTAAGGCATCGGTGGTGAAATCTAAGTCGGGGGTTTGGTTTGGTCGCTCCATCAAAACGTCTCGTACCACGCCGCCCACTAAATACAGTCGCGCCCCGGCAGCAGAGAACCTTTTCGCTAAAGGTTCCACCAGTTTCAAAACTTCTGCGAATCCTTGCGGGTAGTCAACGGGTTGCGTCATGGTTTAAATCGCTCTGCAACTTGTTGCACCACTGCTAACCCAGGGCCAACGCTGGTTGCCTTTTCTGGTTGATACGAACCACCCAAGAGGGCCGACACGGTGGCTGCTGTTGATTCGGTGAGTGCAGCAAGGTCGTAGCCGCCTTCTAAAAAAATCAACGACCGGTAAGCCGGCACTAAAGCAACGAGACGAGTCATGAGGTCAGCGTAATCCCCAGAAGTTAATCCAAGGGAAGCCAAAGGGTCGTCTCGGTGAGCGTCAAACCCAGCAGAGATCAACAACCAGTCAGGATTAAACCGTTCTACCGCCGGGGTAATCACCTCGTCAAAAGCTGCTCGATACGTGTCGCCGGCGGCCTGAGGAGGAAGCGGAACGTTTACCGTAAAACCCTGACCTTTTTGGGCCCCGATATCATTTATCGCTCCCGTTCCAGGAAACAGCGGCCATTGATGGCAAGACACGTAAAGCACTTGGTCGTCGTCCCAAAAAGCATCTTGGGTTCCATTGCCGTGGTGAGCGTCGATGTCCACAATGGCCACCCGGTTTCCTTCGGCAGTTAATGCAGCCGCCGTTATGGCCACATTATTCAATAAACAAAACCCCATACTTTGGGTTGGTGTGGCGTGGTGACCGGGTGGACGAATGGCGCAAAATGCTTGGCTTACTCTTTTTTCTTTTAAGGCGGCCACCGCTTGTATTCCTGCGCCAGCCGCCAAACGGGCGGCCTCCCAAGACCCGGGGCTCATTCGAGTGTCAGGGTCAACTTTTCCGCCCCCTTGTTCATTTAAAGAAACCAAGCGTTCAAAGTGTGCGGCGCTGTGTACTTTTTTAATCAGCTCATCAGCGGCCGGTATTACGGGTTCTCGCAAAATGTCTTCCGCTACTCCGGACTGGTCTAAGCCCTCCCACACCGCTTGCAACCGGTCGGGGCGTTCCGGGTGCCCGCCTCCGGGGACATGTTCAAGAAACCGTTCATCGGTTAATACCAGCATGGTCATCTCGTGATGATAATCCACTCACCACGGCGTAAAGCGAAGGGTCAGCATCCTTGCTCTCTTCGCTCAAGCGATTACCAAGGCGCTGAGGGTCGTAAAGTGTCAATATCGCCACACATCTTTCCTCTCCTCGCTTTATGGTTCGACTGTTTTCGCAGCCTGCCCATGGGTCGCCTCCGGCTGGAGTTTTTACTGCACCGGGGGGCCAGCGTTTTCGTTTTGGGCCTTGGCGTCGAGAACCCTCTGCAGGGCATTTAGTTCCCCTTGGCGGGTTTGTTGATGGTCTTTCTGCTTTGGCGGCAACTGACCATCTTCATGGTTTGGGATATAAAGAAATATTTACTTCGGCCTTAACTCCTCAAGAACGAGAACCATTTTTAGGTTTGGGTTATGCGGTAGACCAAGAATTGTCTCTTTTGAAACGGCCTTTGAATATTGGTGTTTCACTGTTAAAAAGGCCCCGACCTCGTCCTCTGCGGCGCAGCGATGGTCATCAAGTCTTATTAATAGATGAGTTATCTTTTGATGATTTTTGGCGTTTTGATGCGGCCTCCATATACGAGGCCAAGCGAGCTACCCCGCAATCCCGTCAACGTGTTTTTCGTATGGATGGCCAAGCAGTGGCTTATGCGGTGATCGGTGCTGGTCTTACCGATGGGTTTATTCAACGGTTGGCTGTTCACCCAGACCATCGGGGTCAGGGGTTGGGTTCTCAACTATTGGACGATGGGTTGCGTTGGTTACAAAGAAAAGGTTTAACCCAAGCATGGGTGAATACGCAGCCTCAAAATGAACCTGCTTTGCTGCTTTACCGCAAAGCAGGTTTCGTTGATTGTTCGGGTGGTTTAGCGGTGCTAAAACGTGTTTCTGATGAAGAGAGCGCCTAGTGCGATCCGTTAAATACTTCTTTTTGACGTTGGTTCTTTTGGTTTCGTTGGCGCACCCGGTTGGTGCTGAAGAATCTGGTGGCCTTTCTTTGATTGGTCAAACTCCTTGGGTAAGCGAAGAACATCTCACTTTTGACCTTCGGGTTTCTGGCCCCTTGGAGCGAGGATTTTTTGTCATCCAAGCCCATCAAAGCATTGATAATATTTCTTCTCTGTCCATTGACCAAATAGGCGCCGGCGACTCTTTAGGGAGCCCTGTTTTGGTGCCGTTGAGTAGTAGTTTGAATAGTTCCGGGGTGGCCACCTTTGATCTTTCGGTCAGCGATTTACCAGAAAATGAAGCCGACTTAACGTTGGATTCTGGCGCGGTTTACCCATTTACCGTGCAGTTAACGAGCATTGACGGAACGGTTCTTGACCAGTTCGTCACTCCGGTTATTGTTCCTACTGATTTTTTTTCGCCTCCTTTATCCACCGCCTTGCGTTTGTCGGTGACCGGCCCGCCTCCCTTACAAAGCGATGGGTCGCTGGTCTTTGATGAAACACTGTTAACTGAGTTGCGTTCTCTTGGTGATGCGATCGATAGCCATCCATCGGTGCCGGTGACCGTTCAGTTGCCCCCGGCCAGCGTCGTGGGTTTGTCCCGTTCGGGCCTTGAGTCTCATGGGCAACTCGTTGATGCTCTCACTCCAGGCTTTGAGTCTTCAGTAAAAATTGCTTCTTCTTCTTTTGTTACCGCCGACCCCGAAGCATGGCGGCAAGTAAATCGTTCTGACGTTTACCGTGATCTTCTTACCCATGGTGATGTGGTTTTTGTTGACCGTTTGGGTGTATCACCCCAGCGCTCGGTCACGCTTTTAGAACCCACCGCTACTGCTGAAACATTGAGTTTGTTATTGCAGTTTGGAAGCACAGAATTTTTAGTTGACGCGCATCACCTGACCCCTATTCCTGATGCTTCAAGTGATGCCTTTGTTCAACCGGTAGCGCTCCGTGATCCCAACGGGCAGTTACGTCCGGCTCGGGTGCTTGACCCACAGATAAGCACCTATTTCATGGACTACAACGAACCGGTGTTAGCAGTCCAATTTTTGCTCGCCCACCTTGCTCTTTTGTCATGGTCTGTTCAAGAAGAGGCAGCCTCTGTGGTGGTAGTCCCCGGTGCTGTGACACTGTCACCTCTTCTCGTTGATTTACTTTTCAATACTTTAAGCGAAGCACCGTTTGTTGAACTTTCTCATTTAGAGCCTTTAGTTTTTCCGGAAAACTTTTCTGGCCTTACTTTTGATCTTTGGCCCACCGAGGTAACAAGCATGGTCGACCGATCCAATGGACGGGGTTTGGTTGAAATGGTGTTGTCGGCTTATCAAGACCTTTTAGGTGGCCCGCATCCATCGGTGGTTGCTCTTGCTGAATTACTTGAGGCCGGTACAGCAGGCGAATTGTCCAACGATGAAGTAGACGAATATTTCAGTGCTATCTACCATGAAGTTACCGACATGATGAGTCAGTTTTATTTGCCTGATAATCAAAATGTCCGTTTAACGAGCCGTCAGGCAACTGTTCCTTTTACGGTAGAAAACAATCTCTCGGTGCCGGCCACCGTTGTTATTGAACTAACCAGTGATGGCCGTTTGGCGTTTCCGGAAGGCGAAGAAATGTTGGTTACTTTGCAACCTGGCAGTAATCGTCTTTTATTAACGGTGGCCGCTCGGGCCTCTGGTGATGCTCGGGTGCAGGTAACGCTTCGTTCCCCTGATCCATCTCGGTTACTTCAATTAGCTTCGACTCAGCTTTTTGTTCGTACCACTAAGTTGTCGGGGGTCGGTGTGCTGTTGTTGGTTATGGCGCTGAGTGTGCTTGCTGTGTGGTGGGTGCGTTCAGCACGTGCCGCTCGACCGGTTTCACCCGACTACCATGAAGTTAACCCTCAGGAGGATTAATGACCGTTCGTATTGTTACCGACAGTGCCTGTGATCTCACCGACGCTGAAGCTGCTGCCTTAGATATTGACATTATTCCGTTGAGTATTCGTTTCGGCGATGCCGAATACATCGATCGTCATGAACTTTCGGTAGACGAGTTTTATAACAAAATGTCGACCAGTGAGCATTTGCCACAAACGGCTGCTCCGGCTCCTGGTGCTTTTGAAGAAGTCTTTCGCAAACGGTTAGATGCCGGTGCCCAAAGTGTGGTGTGTATAAATATTTCTGCCGGGGTTTCCGCCACTATGCAATCGGCTGAAGCGGGGGCCAAGGTCTGTGGGGGCGACGTGCTGGTGGTTGATAGCGGTTCGGTAAGCGTCGGGCAGGGAACCATTGTTTTGGCTGCCGCAGAGGCGGCACGTTCTGGTGCTTCGGCCGCAGAGATCACTGATTTGGTGGCTGACCTTTCGGCGCGTACTTCTCTTTTTGGGGCTTTGAATACTTTGGATAATTTGGTGAAGGGTGGCCGTATTGGGGGGGCTAAAGCCATGGTGGCCAATGTTTTGTCCATTAAACCTTTGTTAGATATCAGTAGTGGCGTGGTCGAAGAAGCGGGTCGCCAACGGACTCGAAAAAAGGCCTTAGCTTGGCTGATCAACAAGGTAGTTGAGCAAGGTGATGCGCTTGAGTCTGTGGCGATCGCTCATGCCATGGTTGACGACATTGATACTTTTACCGAACATCTTTGTGAGGCCACTGGGCTAGTAGAGGCTCGAGTAGCAGTTATCGGCCCTGTAGTAGCGAGCCATGGCGGTCCTGGTTTGGTTGCTATTAGTTACGTGCTTAAGTCTTAACTGAGGGGTATGCCCCCTTTGGGGGGCGGCATTTATTACGTTGATGAGCGGTGGCTCTTCAACAGGCGTCTGGTGGCGCACCCGGGTTAGTAATTGCTGACCGATATCGGTTGGATCAATTATCTGGCGACACGCTGCGTACCGAGGTCTGGGAGGGTTGGGACCTCACTTTGGCTCGCCCGGTGATGGTCAAACTTATTCATGCAGGGGATATCCCTACGGCGGGTGGTCGTCTTGGCCTTGCGTTGGTGGTTGATCTTTTTGATGTAACCAGGCATGAGGGAATGGCTGTTTTAGTTTTTGAGCGTCTGGAGTGTTGGCCCCTTAATCAGTTACTGCAGCAAAGGCCGGTTCTTCAACCTGACGAGGTTTCCTCCTGGATGGTTGGAGTCGCCCAGATTGTGGAGTCTGCTCATCATTGCGGTATTCCTCATGGGGCGATTACCACTTCTAATATTTTAGTTTTAGCTGATGGTTCGGTGCGTTTAACTGATTTTAGGGGTCGTCAAACAGGTACCGGTGATGGTCCTTTTGATACGCAGCCTGATTTGCTTGCTTTGTGTTTTTTGTTGCACGATTTGTTGTTGCATTGTTCGCGTTCGGTGGTTTCTAATTTTTTGTGGTCGCTGGCTGACCCGGATGCGCTGCCGCAACCTGACTCTGTTTTAGCATTTCGTTTGCTTCTTGAGCACCAACCCGAAGGTTCTTCTTTGACTAAAAGAAAGTGGTGGTGGCCGGTCGTGGCTTCTGGGCTTTTTGTAGTTGGGGTGACCGCTCTTTCTTGGCTCCTTATTACTTAGAAGCCGGCGCGGTAACCTCCGAGTATTAATTCTTCCGACTCGTCACCTTCATTTTTAGAGGATCCTGATCTTCTTTTGGTGCGTGCCGCCCAGAAGGGTAATGCGGAGGCCCTTGATCAACTTTTGCGCCGTCATCATGACAAGGTGTGGGGTATCTGCCGCCGGTTGGCCGGCAACGATGCCGATGCTTTAGATGCGACGCAGGAGGCTTTAATTGCTTTAGCTACTCGTCTTAATCGTTTTGATGGGAAGTCCCGTTTTACTACTTGGTTGTATCGGGTCACCACCAACGCTTGTTTAGATGAACTGCGGCGGCGTGATCGGCGGCCGTTGGTGGGTTTGGATGCTGAGGTTGAGGTTGTAGATCTTTCTGCAACACCGGTGGATGGTTTGGTTGCTGATCGTTTGCTTATTGATGCTGCGTTGGCGCGTCTTCCTGAAGAGTTTCGCGTTGCCGTGGTTTTGCGTGATTTGCTTGACCTGGATTATGCAGAGATTTCTGAGATTCTTGATATTCCCCCGGGGACGGTGCGATCGCGTATTGCTCGAGGCCGGGCCGCTTTAGCAAATTTTATAACTCCCGGGAACCAAACAGACTCGTCGGGGCGTCAGAACCTATGACTATGGAACCTGAAAATCTTTCTGTACCTGTAGAGGTGTCGGATCTTGATGATCAAGCGGCGTCCATTGTTGAGGGTTTGACTTCGCTTCCGGCGTCCCCTTCAGCGGAGTTGCTCGCTCGAGTAAAAGAATTTCACCAGGTGCGGGCCCATCTTTCTACGGCACTGGTTTTTCCTGATGCATTATTAAGGGATGCTCAATTGGCGGTTGCTGTTTCTTCGGCGGGCGATCAGGTAGTGGTTTCGTTGCGTAAGCGCCGGGGCCCTTCATCAGTTGTTGCCGTGGGTATTGCCGCAGCCGCTGCCTTGTTGTTGGTTGCCGTGAGTTTGACCAGTGGTATTTTTGAATCTGATCCGGAGGGTGTTGCGTCGGTGGCTCTGCCGTCGCCAACTACTTATGCGGCGACGGAAGTAATGAAAACACAAGCCACCTTTGCGGACGGAGCAGACTTTTCGGATAATGCGCCGATCGTTCCAGAAAGTTTGGCTTTGGAACGCTCTGTTGATCTTGTCGATGGCTTTCCATTTTTAGAACTCCATAATTTTGAGGAGGCCGCTACTGAGCGTTTTTTTGCTCGTCATGAGACCGCTGCTCTTTCTCACGAAGATTCTCCTTGTGGGTTTTCTTTAGCAAAGCAACAGGAGTTGTTGGGTGAGGTACCCGACGGTTCCGAGTGGTTGCCTGTTGAGGTTGAGGGTGGCCAGCAAGAGGTTTGGGTAATTTTCGGCCAACACAACTTGCTGCTTATTGACCCGTTTGATTGTTTAAACATGTTGTTGGTTGAGGTAATCGTTTCTTAACTAATCTGGTGAACCGGTTGGCTGTGTAGGCTCCACACATGGCTGATGAATCATCACAAAACTCCACCGGTGATGTTTCTGTGGGGTGGGAAGCGCAGGTTACCGAGCGCTTTGTTGGCGTTGTTGATCGTTTGCGGGCTCGCACGACGCAACCGTTGCTTACTGCTTCGCGGGGTGTGGTATTTGGTTTAGTGGCCATTATTTGCGGGTTGACGGTTTTGGTTTTATTTAGTGTCGGAATATTCCGCTTGTTAAATAACGTTCTCCCTGGGGGAGGTTGGGCCGCTTACCTGGTTTTGGGCGGCATTTGCTGTGCTCTCGGGGCTTGGTTCTGGTCACGTCGTCTTCCTGATTCTTCGCCTTCTCAATAGTCTCGTCACTTAAGGATTTTTATGTCTGCTCATCATGAAGTTGTCATTATTGGTTCGGGTCCGGCTGGTTTAACAGCTGCTATTTATACTGCTCGTGCTGATTTAGCTCCTTTGATCATTGAGGGTGAACCTTCCTCAACAAGCGACCAACCGGGTGGGCAATTGATGTTGACCACGGAGGTCGAAAACTTTCCTGGTTTTCCTCAGGGGGTTATGGGCCCGCAACTTATGGCCGATATGCGTGAACAGGCTGCTCGTTTTGGTGCGGATTTCCTTACCGCTCGTGTTAGTCGGGTAGATTTTTCTCAGCGGCCTTTTTCTGTTTGGGTAGGCGACAGTGAGGGAGAGCCCACTTATTTAGCCGAGTCGGTCATTGTTTCTACTGGTGCTCGATCAATCATGTTGGGGTTAGAGGCGGAAACCCGTTTGATGGGTCATGGTTTATCTACTTGCGCTACTTGCGATGGTTTTTTCTTCCGTGATCATGAGATCGCGGTGGTGGGAGGCGGGGATTCTGCGTTAGAGGAAGCAAACTTTTTGAGTCGTTTTGCCAGCAAGGTCACCGTGGTTCATCGTCGAGATGAGTTGCGTGCTTCAAAAATTATGCAAACCCGTGCTCAAGAAAACCCTAAAATTGAATTTGCTTGGAACTCCACCGTGGAAGAAATTTTAGGTGACACCAAAGTGGAGGGCTTGACCTTAAAAGACACCGTTACAGGCGAAACCCGAAACCTGCCGGTTACTGGTGTGTTTATTGCTATCGGTCACCGTCCAAATACTGACTTGTTTGTTGGTCATCTTGAACTTGATGACAGTGGATATTTGATTACCGGGGCGGATAATTCTACTACTGGGGTCGCTGGTGTTTTTGCTTGTGGCGATGTCCAGGACCACACCTATCGCCAAGCTGTTACCGCTGCTGGGTCGGGGTGCATGGCAGCTTTGGATGCTGAGCGGTGGCTTGAAAGTTTGCAGGATTAGTTTTTCTCGCTGTGGCGTGACAATCGACCAGCGCCCTACGTGCGGTTGGCTGGCGTTCAGCGGGTAGACAGAACATGAAAAACCTTTTGGTTTCTCATCCATCTGATCGCAAAAGAAAGAAGCGCCCTTCATGTCTGATTTAATTTCACAACTTTCCGAAACAACTTTTGATGAAGAGGTTGGTTCTGCTGCTGAACCAGTTTTGGTTGATTTTTGGGCGGAGTGGTGTGGCCCTTGCAAAATGATTGCTCCGGTGCTTGAAGAGATTGCCGATGAACAAGTTGGTTCTTTGAAAATTGCCAAGGTGAACGTCGATGATGCTCCGGGTTTGGCGCAACGTTTTGAGGTCATGAGCATTCCTACTTTGATTCTTTTTAAAGACGGCCAACCAGTAAAACGCATTGTTGGCGCCAAGGGGAAACCTGCTCTTCTCACTGAATTATCTGAATTTATTTAATCTGGTCTTTTCTCAGGTCTAGACTGCACTCCGTGAAGGAGCGCTGCCATGGCTGATCAGAACCCCCAGCATGAGGTGTTTCTTGGTGATGGCTCTTCTGGTGATTTAGTACGAGACCTCCACCACCGCCTATCTGTGGCTGGTTTTGAAGTATCAGGCACCGAGGCCACCACTTTTACTTTTTCTTCGGCAACTGAGGCTCAGGTAAGAGATTTTCAATTGACCCGGCGGTTGATGGAAGATGGAATTGTTGGGCCACAAACTTTGGCTGCTTTAGTTGAAGCAAGTTTTCAGTTGGGTGACCGACATTTGTATTTGCATGTCCCGATGATGCGGGGAGATGACGTTGCTGATCTGCAGTTACGTCTTGGTGCGTTGGGTTTTGATGCGGGTCGGATTGATGGAATCTTTGGGCCGGACACTTCGCGCGCTTTGTTAGATTTTCAACGCAATATTGGGCTTCCTTCAGATGGTATTACTGGGGTGAGTACGGTTCAAGAGTTACACCGGCTAGCTGGCCGGTCTGCTGGTTCGACTCCTGTGGTTCAAGTTCGCGAGTTAGAGCGTTTGCGTCAGCGTCGCGTTGGTTTAGACGGCCGGCACATTGCTTTGGGGCAATTTGGTGCTTGTGGGGCACTGGCTACCGCTATTACTCGCTCGTTAAGGGCTTTGGGGGCCAATGTATTGCTGCTTGATCACCCAGAGGAGACCAACCAGGCAGAGACTGCTAATCGTTTTGAGGCTGAGCTCTATTTGGGGCTCCGCGTTAAGAATCATTCTCAAAGTTCGCTTGCTTTTTTTGCGACAGAAGGTTTTCATAGCGAGGGGGGCCGTCAACTTGCTGCTTTTTGCGCCACAAACTTAACGCCTTTTAGCCAAGAGAAGCCCGAACTTCATGGCATGCGACTACCCGCTTTACGTCGCACTCGAATGCCTGCGGTCCTTTGCCTTTTAGGGCCACCGGCGTGGGTGGTTCAGTCCACAGCAGAGTTGGCAGAAGCCCTCTCGTTGGCCATCGTCACTTGGATTAACAACCCTGAAGAAACCCTTTAGAAAGAGTTTTCCCCGTTAATAAGGTTAAATAGGCGGGAAAGGTCATCGTTATCGGCGAAGGTAACCACAATTCGCCCGCGCCCTCCCTTTGTGCTTACCGCTACTTTGGTGGCCAAACGATCGCTTAACACCCGTTCTACTTCTAAAACACCGGCATCTCTCAGAACATGTGGTTTTTCTGAAGTGGGCCGAACTATTTCATGGTCATTGAGGTCGTTTACTAGTTTTTCTGTTTGCCGCACCGAAAGTTCTTCATCAATTATCCGCTGAGCCAGGGTGTTTTGCGCTTCTTGGTCGTCGATACCTAAAAGTGCTCGCCCATGTCCCGCTGAAATCTGACCTTGACGCACCATTTCTTGTTGTGTGGGGCCCAAATGCAGCAAACGAAGCGCATTGGCCACCGTGGGCCGCCCTTTGCCCACTCGATCAGCTACTTCTTGTTGGGTGAACCCAAATTCTTCCATAAGGCGAGAAAAGGCTTGGGCTTCTTCAATGGCATTTAAATCATCACGCTGGAGGTTTTCTACCACTGCTTGTTCAAAAGAGCCTTGATCATCTACCTGGCGCACCAAAGCGGGTATTTGTGTGAGTCCTGCTTCTTGAGCAGCTCGCAAGCGGCGCTCGCCAGCTATCACTTCGTAACCAAAGGGCGCCAAACGTACTAAAATTGGTTGAAGTACACCGTGAGTTCGCACTGATTCGACGAGTTGTTGCTGTTTTTTGTCATCAAACCTGGTGCGTGGTTGTAATGGGTTCGCTACGACCTCTGATAGAGGGAGCCAAGCGAACCTTTCTTCGTCTTCGCTTGTTTCTTTCTCTGTGGTTGCACTTCCAGGAATAAGAGCGGAAAGGCCTCGCCCAAGCCCACTTTGACGGGTCATAACAGAATCTCCCTTGCGAGTTGTCGGTAAGCCACCGCACCTCGTGCGGTGGGGTCAAATACGGTTATTGGCTGCCCATAAGAAGGCGCTTCTGATAAACGAACAGATCGAGGGATTATTTGCCGGCACACTCGGTCGCCAAAGTGTTCACGCACCTCGTGCGCTACCTGTTCAGAAAGCTTGGTTCGTGCGTCGTACATCACCAAAACAATGGTAGAAACTTCTAATGTTGGGTTGAGGTTTTCTCGCACCAACTCCACATTGCTCATAAGTTGTCCAAGGCCTTCTAAAGCGTAGTATTCGCATTGAATAGGCACCAAAATTTCATTAGCTACCACAAAAGCGTTTACCGTAAGAAGGCCCAAAGCCGGTGGACAATCAATTAAAATCATGTCGTACCGGTGTTCAACGCTGGCCAAAGCTCGCTCTAAACGGTGTTCGCGGCTAAATGCTGTTACCAGTTCAATTTCTGCCCCAGCGAGGGCAACATTTGAGGGCAATAGGTCAAGCCCCTCTACTTCGGTGGCCAACACGGTGTCTTCCGTGCTTGCTGTTTGTGACAAGACATCATAAACAGAGCGGTCGAGTTCTCGTGGAGAAAACCCTAACCCAGTGGTGGTGTTTGCTTGCGGGTCAAGGTCAACAACAAGGACTCTCTTTCCTTGCTCTGCCATTGCCGCCCCAAGGTTGATGGTGGTAGTAGTCTTCCCTACTCCGCCTTTTTGGTTTGCAATAGCGATTACTCGCCGGTCTCGCCCTGATGGCTCGGTGAATTCATTCATCTTGGGCATCCTGCCCGGCATTTGAGCAAAATGCAAGTCAATGTTTCACGTGAAACACGAAAATCGAGATTATTCATTAAAAACAAGATGTTTCACGTGAAACACCCCTTAAAACAGCGGGTTTCCTGTTTGTCGAGAGAAACGGCGAGGGAAGCGTTTTTCTGCTTCGTTGGTGGATATTAGTGCTTGATAGCCTGCATGGCCATTGTGCCACTGTGTTAAAGGAGCCAAACCGAGTTGTTTAAGTTCTTCTTCTGGCCAGCGAAATGCATTATTTGGCGGTTCGCTAACCACCAAACACCCTCCTGGAGTAAGAAGGGGGGCGCCGCATTCTGCGGTGGATGCTGGAGAGGCAAAACTGCGTGCTGTCACGAGTTTTACCTGCCCCCTTTGTGGACCGTGAGCAAAATCGGCGGCATCCGCTTCTTTTACTTCCACCCGATCCTCTAAAGAAAGCTCACGCACCGCCCAAGTAAGAAATTGACATCGCCGGTTTCCGCGATCAACAAATATCCAACGGCATGGGGTGAGTACTGCCAAGATTAATCCGGGCACCCCTCCACCAGTACCTAAGTCAACCGCCATGCAGTCCTCGGTAAGGGGGAGTGGATGGGTCGCTAAAAAACCCAAAAAGCCCGCGCTGTGCGCGGGCCCTTCGGTAGCCGCCGCTGGGGTTAAATACCCTTCGGAGACCGCTGCATCAAGTACTTGACTGATGCAGTTTTCAACTTCTTCAGTTAGTGACAACTTGAATAACCACTCGACGGTTCATATCAGATCCTTGTGAGATAGTCTCCAAACCCTCAATATCTGACACCGTATTATGCACAATACGGCGGTCAGCGGAACCCATTGGTTCAAGGGATCGTGCTCCTCCATCAGCCAAAACTGCTTCTGCTTGAGTTCGCGTGAACTCTTCAAGAAACGATTGGCGGCGGGCTCGGTAACCACCAATGTCCACAATCATGGAGCCACTAGCGGCACCATCAGAGCGGCGTTGAATAATGGTTCGAGCAAGTTCGGTAATGGCACGCACCGTGTCCCCTTGTTGGCCAATAGCTAAACCGAGGTTTAAACCATGGGCTTCTACAGTGAGGTGATCTTCGTCGATAGTGCTCACTACGTTTGCGTCAAGGCCCATCTCGCTAAGCAACCCTCCCACAAAGTCTTCGGTTATTTCTGCCTGTGTAGGCAAGTCCATTTTTTCCACGTCTGCCTTCTCCTTCGCTGGTTGCCGATCTTTTTGTCGGTTTCGCTGGTTTTTTGGGTTATTTTCGGTTTTCGGTTTTTCTAACTTGTCAGGTTGCTCAGTTTTCTCTGATTTTTTCTTTGCCTGATCACCCTGGTTGCTTTTCCGATCCTTATTACTCGTTTTTTCATTTTTCCCACGGCTATTTGGGTTACGGTTCCGATCTTTACGGTTCCGATCCCGACGTTCTGTCTTAGGACGCGGGGTTGTAGGCCGCACGCGAGCCTTTAACCGGGCTTCTGTCTTTTTTAGGCCAAACATTGACTTTGATGGCTCAACAAGTACTTCTATTTCAAGTTCGTCCTCGGCAACACCAAGTCGATCTAATGCGAAGTCTTTAGCCTCATCAATAGTGGCCCCGGTGGTTTCAATCCATTCCACGGGTTACTTCCTTTTCTTTTTGTTCTTTTTTCGGTGAGAACCACCAGGTTGTGCCGTCCCAGAAGGGGTAGTCCGGCCTCCGCCCTTACGAGCTGATGGTGGTTTTTGGTCATTTACTTCGTTTTGCTCCGCATTTTTTTGGCGGCCAAAACGGCGACGCTTTTCCTTCGGTTCAGCATCTTTTTGCTTTTCTGAACCTGAAGGTGTTTGTCGCTTCTCATTCTTGTTTTGAGAACTATTCTTATTATTGCCGGCAGTGGTTCGATTTCTTTTAACTGCCGACCCTTGGTTTGCTGCGGACCCACTCAAACTCGAGTTTTTCTCTTGTTTTTGGGGCTTATTTGACTTTTTCCCGGTTTTCTCTGGTTTGGTTGATGCGTCTGGTTCGGGCTGAATTACCGTCGGTTTATCTTGTCCTGGCCCGTACAACGTCCTCGTAATGTACGACTGTTGCGCAATCCGGTAGATGTTTGAAATCACAAAATAAAGCACCAAGGCTGCGTCAAGGCTGTAAGAAATCATAGGAAGGAAAAACGGCATTACCTTCATAATCATTTGCTGCTGCGGGTTGACTGCCTGACCAGTACTCCGGCCTCGAATTTGCTTTTGTTGATACCAAGAGCTCACAAAAACCAGAAGCATCAACACCAGGTAAGGAAACATTGAAACAAACGATTCACTCAAAGCATCGCTAGCCGACCGCGAAAGGTCAAAACGCAAGAAAATCATTTCCGTGGTATTACTGAGATCTTCAAAAAGTCTCGACCCTGCAGAAATATAATCTGGGAAGAAAACTGATGGTTCGTCCGGTACCCCGCTAGCAGTTTGCCCTGAAGCTAAGCGACCGGAGATCCAGCCTGCGCTCTCACCAACATCTGAAAGGCGTCGAGTTAACCCACGTAAAACGTTGTAAAGAACAATAAAAACCGGCATTTGAATAAACATCGGAAGGCACCCACCCATTGGGTTAATGCCATTGGCCTGATAAAAGGCCATCATTTCCTTGTTCATTTTTTCTCGGTCGCCCTTGTACCGAGTTTGAATTTTCTTCATTTCCGGCTGCATGTGCTGCATTTTGATCATCGACCGCGTCCCTTTAAGGGTCAACGGGGTAACCACCACCATGACCACCATGGTGAGCAGCACAATGGCCAAACCATAAGACGGGACAAGTTTGTAAAACCAAGCCAACAGCGAGGCAATTAAGTCAAACATCAGCGAACCTCTTCAGATAAACAAGAATGAGTAAGAACAGTACGGGTGGGCTCAGTCGGTGAAGGTACAGGGTCCCAACCACTTTTTCCCCAAGGGTTACAGCGCCCAATACGACGAATCATGAGCCAAGACCCCTTACCTGCACCATGTTGTTCAAGGGCATCGAGTGCATAATTTGAACAAGAAGGAACAAAACGACACGGGGAAGGCCGCCCGGACCCAAGGCGTTGATAAGCACGGACCACAAAATGAATAATTTTCGCGGAAAACCCCAGTTCAGACCCTATTTTTTCAGTCATGATCGTGCCTTTAAGTCACCCAACATGCTTTGTGTCCAGTCTTTTAATTCAGTAAAAGTCGCTTGGGATGCTGCTGGTTGCACGCGAATCAAGTAATCCCCACTAGGGAGTAAAGACTCGGAAAAAGAAAGGTCAGTCATAATAGCGCGCAAGCGGCGACGGATACGGTTTCGAATCACGGCGTTTCCTACCGAGCGCCCGATGGCATAACCAACACGAATAGATCCTGGGGTGCTCGCTGAAGCCAAAAACTGCAGTTGGAGCGGACCGCTTCGTGCGCGTTGTCCATGACGGCGGAGGGCATCAAAATCGCCCCGTGTTCCAAGCCGACCAATCAAGCTGACAGGCGTGCGCGACCTTTATGGCGGCGGGACTTAATAATTGACCGTCCGGCTCGGGTGCTCATACGGTGACGAAACCCGTGTTTACGCGCCCGGCGACGAGTGTTGGGTTGAAAGGTACGTTTCATTTATAACTCCTGTCGGTTGCTTGGTGTCATAAGAAGAAGGAGCACCAGGCAACAGCGATATATTGAGGCCACCGGTGAGAATCTGACAAACCTGTCAGACTTAATGCTCGGGTGACATACGAGGCATCACTAAAGGCTACGGGTATAAGACCACGCGCGCCAACCGGTAAACCCGGAAAGCCACATTGCCACAAAGTTATCCACAGGGTTGGTTTTCCTTCTTTTGGGTTTAGGCGCGGCGCGGCGGTTATTTAAAAACGCGTCTTTAGCCCCTGTAGTAACGCGCGAAACATAGAATAAGCAGGACTTTTACTTTCCGCGATTTCCAGTTGCGCGCGATGCGTATTCTGGTGCTACGTTGCCACGTCCATTCAAATTGGTGAGAGAGTGCTTGTCTAAAGCCCCCAAGGGTTTTCCTCTCTTTCCACAGGGTGGTCCACAGTTGTGGAAAAGACGACAACGGAGTAGGGCATTGAACGAAATAACAACAAAGGAAGAATCAGCCACCATCTGGGCGGCTTGTTCTGAAGCAATTCGACTACAGGTCTCTGATGTGGTTTGGCAAATGAACTTTCAATCCACCACAGCAACTAACGTAACTGATGAAGAATTAGTTATTTCTGTACCGAGCACTGTGGTGCGTGATCGTATTGATGGCCGCTATCGAGAAATTGTTCAAGATGCTTTGACTGAATTATCGGACGGGAAACTCAAGTTACGTTTCGAAGTCGTTACCGACAACGATCTTTTAGACACTGCCCCGGTCGTTCCTCTTGCTGTGGAAGAAACCAGTTTTGTTCCCATAAACAAAACTGCACAATCGGTTCAACAACAAAACACCCAGCCTTCTTCGCCGGCGGCATCATTTGGAAAGCGCTTAACTTTTGATGATTTTGTTGTTGGTACTTCAAACCGTTTTGCTGCTGCAGCTGCTCTTGCCGTAGCGGAAACTCCTGGCCGCAACTACAACCCTCTCTTTATCTATGGTGATGCTGGGTTAGGTAAAACACACCTTCTGCACGCCATAGCCAACTATGTACGTGATCATTACCCCACACATCGTGTTCGCTATGTGTCTTCTGAGGTTTTCATGAACCGCTTCGTTGAAGCTATTCGTAATAAAACTTTGCCGGAGTTCAAGCAGTACTACCGCGAAATTGATGTTCTCTTAATTGATGACATTCAGTTCATGGAAGGAAAGCAAGGGCTTCAAGAAGAGTTCTTCCACACCTTCAACAGTTTGCATCAAGCGGGTGGTCAAATCGTACTATCAAGCGATCGACCACCAGATGCCATACCCACTCTTGAAGATCGTTTAAAGAGCCGTTTCAAAATGGGTCTTATCACTGATATTCAACCCCCCGACATTGAGACCCGGCTCGCCATCTTGCGTAAAAAAGCCGAAGACACTTCTTCGAAAGTAAAAATACCGGCAGAGGTTCTTCTCTTTATTGCAGAAAACATCACCGACAACATTCGAGAACTTGAAGGTGCCCTTACTCGAGTAACCGCTTTCTCTAGTCTGAACGATGTTCAATTAACTGAGGACATGGCTCGTACTGTGCTCCAAGACCTCATTACCGCAAACAAACCTTTGCGTATCACCCCAGATTTGATTCTTGAAAAAACGATAGAAATGTACAGTTTCACCCTTGATGAACTTACCGGAGGAAGCCGGCGACGTCCCCTGGTTACCGCTCGACAAATCTCTATGTATGTCTTTAGGGATCTCACCGACATGAGTTACCCAGCTATCGCTAAAGAGTTCGGTGGCCGAGACCACACCACAGTTATTCACGCCGTAGACAAAATAAGTAACCTCATGGCAGAGCGGCGAGAAATTTACGACCAGGTAACCACCCTTACTGCCGCCATAAAATCCCAGAAATAACTGAGGACGAACTGTGGACAAACAACCAGCCATCCACAGGCCATTTGTGGGCCTGTCTGCACCTTGTGGACAATGGTGGATGAACGGTGTAAAAAGAAATACTCTGTCACCTGCACGAATGTCCACTCATCCACAATCCACAGCCCCTACTATCCCCACTATCTATGTTGAACCTTCCAAGGAGAAAGTGAAGTACCTGTGAAGTTCCGTTGCGAACGAGATGTCCTCGACCATGCATTTACGATTGCTCGGCAAGCAACCTCCACTAGGGGTGGTGCTTTGCAAGTGCTTTCAGGATTGCATTTACAATTAACCGGCAATGATCTCACCGTTAGTGGTACTGATCACGACCTCACTATTCAGGTGGCGGTTGACGTTGGTGGTCAAGAAAATGGTGCGGCGGTCTTGCCGGCCAAACTGGCGTCAGACATTGTTCGTGCGTTAAGCAGCGGCCAAGTCGAGGTGACCATTGATGATGATGGCGCTAATTTATCTTCAGGGCGCAGCGATTTTAATTTACGCACAATGCCCGCCGATGAGTTTCCTCGTTTGGAACCACCTAGTGGAGAAACGGTTACCTTAGATGCCGCCGGGGTAGCAGCAGCACTTGATCAAGTAGTAACTGCAGCCAGCGGCGATGATTCTCGCCCAATTTTAACTGGGGTATTGTTGGCCCCAGAAAATGACGGCCTTCGTTTTGTTGCTACAGATTCGTATCGTTTAGCAGTTCGTGATTTACCTGGTACTTCTGTTTTGCAAACCGATCAAACCGTGCTGGTTCCTTCACGAGCTCTTGAAGCAGTCGGGAAACTTCTTTCTGATGCCAATGAACTCACCGTGGCTTTTGGCGAACACGATGCAACTTTTTGTGTGGGCGGCGTAAGCGTGTCAACACGTTTGATTGAAGGGGAGTTCCCCAACTATCGAAACCTCATTCCTAAAGATCACCCCAACACTTTGGTTATTGACCGAGCAGTTTTGACGAATGCTTTACGTAGGGTCCGCTTGTTGGCGCAAGAAAACACCCCGGTGCGGTTAGAAATGTCTGCTGATGGGGTGGAGTTAATTGCCATTACCCAAGATGTGGGCCAGGCTCGAGAAACCATTGATGCGGAATATTCCGGGGAAGATTTAACGGTGGCTTTTAACCCGGGTTACCTTCTTGATGGGCTTGAAGTTTCTTCTGGTACCGAGGTGCGATTAGAAACCATCGACTCGTTAAAACCAGCGGTATTACGCAGTGTGGGCGATGAGCAGTTTCTTTACCTGCTTATGCCGGTACGTGTGTCTTAACCCTTATGCCGGTACGACGGCTTTGGCTTACTGATTTTCGAAACCATCAAACGGTTGACCTCACTTTTGGTGAAGGCCTTACTGCCATTGTGGGAAACAACGGCCAAGGGAAAACCAATATTTTAGAAGGCTTAGCCTGGTTGTCTTTAGCGGGTTCATTTCGGGGTGCCTCAACAGAAACTCTGGTTCGTAATGGGGAAAGCCAGGCCATAGTGCGAGCAGAAGTGATTTCTGGTACCCGCACAGTGTTGTTAGAAGCAGAGTTGTCGCTAACTGGGCGAAATAAAATTTTAGTGAACAGTAACCCGGTAAAGCGAGCCCGTGACCTTTTAGGTTATTTACGCACCACAGTCTTTGCCCCTGACGATTTACGCCTGATTAAAGGAAGCCCTGGGGAGCGGCGTGAATATTTGGACCACCTGCTTATCAGTTTGCATCCCCGTAATTACGAACTTCGTACTGCTTTGGACAAAGTATTACGGCAACGCAACACGTTATTAAAACAAGCAAAAGGCCGAAATACCCCAGACGTGTTGAGCACGCTTGATGTCTGGGATGCCAAACTTGTTGAAACTGGGGAAGCGTTGGTAGATGCTCGACGTCTTTTGGTTGAGCAACTCCAAGACCCTGTTTTTAAAATTTTGGTTGGCTTGCAGGGTGAGGGAGCAACAGGAACACTGCAATACCAATCAGTTTGGGCCGACCAAGGGCTCGCTGCTGCTTTAGAAGAGTCACGCTCTGATGACCTCCGTCGAGGAGTAACCACAGTGGGCCCTCACCGTGATGACCTGGTTATTACTCTTTCTGG
>Ga0302118_10000307_pt1 | contig 22490 bp, 18 predicted proteins | sample AG5_331_MG_FD_203126 | JGI IMG/M metagenome (GOLD analysis project Ga0302118, IMG submission 203126) | Marine microbial communities from Western Arctic Ocean, Canada - AG5_33.1 | ecosystem: Environmental > Aquatic > Marine > Oceanic | place: Canada: Western Arctic Ocean | collected 2017-10-01 | reverse complement strand
TGAGGCAGTGGTTGTATTAGCATAAAATGTCCGCTCCGCTTACTTCATTAAAAATTCTCGACTTTTCGACTTTGTTGCCCGGACCTTATGCATCAATGATGCTGGCTGATTTAGGCGCAGAAATTTTAAGGATAGAATCACCTACACGTCCGGATTTAGTGAGAATGCTTCCGCCACGAGTTAACGGCGGATCTGCTACTCATGCGACACTGAATCGTTCCAAACACTCTCTGGCTTTAAACCTGAAAAAACCTGAGGCGGTTAAAATTGTCCAACAATTGGTCGGGAAATATGATATTGTTTTGGAACAATTCCGACCGGGAGTAATGAAACGGCTCGGGCTGGATTATGAGGAACTCCGCAAACACAATCCTGCACTAATATTTTGTTCACTAACAGGATACGGGCAAACAGGACCTTACCGAAACCGTGCAGGTCACGATCTAAATTATCTCGCCATTTCAGGAGTCAGTAATTATAGTCGCAGAAAAAATAAGTCCCCTGTACCGATGGGAATCCAGGTCGCAGATGTCGCTGGTGGTTCATATCATACTGTAATGGGTATTTTAGCCGCGGTGATTCACCGCCAACAGACTGGTGAAGGACAAGCGGTTGATATAAGTATGTCAGACGCAATGTTCAGTATGAATATATTCGAAGGTGCAAATTGGCTCGCAGGGGCTCCGGAAGCAAAACCGGAATCGACCTGGCTCAACGGCGGGACGTTTTATGATTATTATAAAACCAGGGACGAACGTTGGATTTCCGTAAGCAGTTTGGAACCTCAATTTTTTGCTGCTTTGTTGAATGCCATGGAACTTCCGGCAACTTTGCTGCAAATCACGCTGGATGATCTTGAAGCTCAAACACATTTGAAGAAAATACTTCAGGAAAAATTTTTGGAACGGCCGTGGTCTAAATGGGAAGCAGCTTTTGCGGACATTGATGCATGTGTTGAATTGGTGTTAGAGTTTCCTGAGGCGATGGAACATCAGCATTTTAAGGCTAGAGGAATGATTGCAGAGGTTCCTGCTTTAGATGGATCATCCCATAAACAAATTGCATCTCCATTTAAGTTTTCTAGATGCAAAGCAGAGTATCGTCACGTTGGTGCAGAGTTAGGTGAACAAACTGAGATGGTCTTGAAAAACCTCGGATATACTGAACAACAAATAGAAAAACTAAATAATGACGGAGTCTGTGCAGACAATAAAACCAGTTAATTGGATAATATATGCCAAATAAGCGTGAATTGACTTCTGTTACAGGCAAGCTGAATATACGCTATATTTTTGGAATGAAGCTCCGTAACTTCAGACAGGAAAAAGGTTATGGTCTGAAGGAACTTGCGGCACTGACAGGATTATCCGCGTCTTATATTAATGAAATAGAAAAAGGGAAAAAATATCCAAAAGCAGAAAAAATAATGATGCTGGCGGATGGATTAGGTGTTGATTATGACGACCTGGTTTCCATCAGCATGACAGGCCGGCTTAGTCAAATTTCTGAATTATTTTTTTCCTCATCAGTTTTGGGATCGTTTCCTTTTCAACTTTTTGGGATCACATTTAAAAATGTGATGGAGCTTTTTACAGCATCACCTAAGAAAGCCGCTGCCCTTATCAGTACTTTAATGGAGATTTCAAGAGCGTATGACATGAATGTTGAGCAGTTCTTTTTAGCGTCTTTACGGGCTTTTCAGGAAATGCACAACAATTACTTCGAAGAATATGAAGAGTTAGCGGAGGAGTTTGCAAGCAAACAGAAATGGAAAAGGTTTCCGCCACCCACACGCGAAGAACTGATAGGAACCCTCAGCAAGGTTCACGGTGTTGAAGCGAGGGTCGCGGATTTTTCAAAATATCCTGAACTATCCGGACAGCGCTTTATTTTCCTTCCGGGGAAGCCACCTCAATTGTTGTTAAACGGCCAACTTACTCACTCCCAGCATGTCTATTCAATGGCTTTACAAATCGGTTATTCTGAATTGAAAATCCGCAAGCGCCTCCGTACTTCTCCCTGGGAAAAATTCGATAGTTTTGACCAGGTTATGGATAATTTCAGAGCTTCTTATTTTGCAGGTGCTTTAATGATCAATCGTTTTCAGGCAAAGGAAGAAGTTCAGGAATTATTTCAGTCAGAAAGTTGGGATAGTGAAGCTATTTTAAAGTTACTCAAACGTCATGAAGTTACACCTGAAACATTTCTGCACCGTCTCAGTCAAATTCTTCCGGGACTTTTCAATATAACGGAGCTGCATTATTTTCGTTTTGAACATATGATTGGGAAAAATGATATTCAATTAACCAAGGAATTGAACATGCCCAGAACGCTAGTGCCGAGCGGTGTACGTTTAAATGAGCACTATTGCCGACGTTGGTTACCGGTGTCTTTACTAAAAGAGTTGGAAGAAGAACAGACTAAGCTGAAACCTGAAAAAATTATAATTCGCGCTCAAAGAGCACAGTTTATGGAGAGTGGCGATGAGGTACTTTTTATTTCCATTGGACGCGCATTGCGTCTGAAAGAAAAAAAGAACCGCTGTGTCTCACTTGGATTGAGGGTTGATAAAGCTTTGAAAGAAAAAGTAAAATTTTTAAACGATCCTGAAATTCCTGTAATGGAAGTTAATCAAACCTGCGAGCGTTGCCCTCTCGATGAGAGTCAGTGTTCAGTCAGGACAGCTCCGCACAATGTATACACAAGGGAAAGGAAAGAAAAACTTTTGACTCAAAGACTGGAAAATCTTGTCACAGATTATCGTGTTAAAAACCTTAAAATTTAAAAATACTCAAAGCGGGAAAAAGTAATTAAGATAGATCGTGTGTAATTGACTTTGTTTCAAAAAAGGATTTGAGGAAGAGGAAGTGAGGAATGTTAAGTGTTGACCCAGCGAAAAACGATAATATATTAATAAATTGGAAGTGACAAAATAGGAGAATCCGGTTTCTATTCCAAGAGCGATTTCATCTTCATAAGCATCATTACTGGCTGTCCCAGCAAAACGCGTTTTAGTAAACTGCAGCCCACTGCCATAGTGCAAATAAAAGTCGCGATTGATTTTAGGGTATTGTATGTACCAGAAATTATTTTGGATCACTTCAAGTTTTTGCCCTGATTCTTCTTGATAAGTAAAAGATTCCGAGTGTTCAACAATAGAAACTTGCCTTTCATATTCTAATACCTGTTCATCCCAAAAATATCCCAAATTAAATCCGATTCCGTTTGCTTCCCCATCCGAATCAGAAATTGTTACAGCATCTGCAACTTGAAGCTTCACCTTGCGAAATCCTACACCAAAATATAATCCGATCCATTGAGCTGAAGTTCTTGAGTCAAAAAACTTAGGTTCCTTTGTAGCCGTTCGTTCTTCTAAACTACGCTCTTCCATTTCACTTTGCTCAAGAGAAAGAAATTTCTGCGCGTTAAGATCTCCTGCAAAAATAATGAAACTGCATAAAATAAACAAGAACAAGACAGACTTGTGAAATGCTGAATTCTTAAAGTTTTTTAAAGTTGATTGGTAATTGTAGTTTTTCATCTACTTAATCCAAATCAGGCAAAATTTGTTCTGGAATCGAAATACCGCCTAAGTTAATGTAGACATAGAGGGTACGGTCAATATATTCTTTTTCACGTCCGCTGTTTGATAAAGTTTTGCCGACATTTTCTGTGAGAGCAAGGCGGATGTTCCAGCAGTCAGGACGGTAATCCATAGTGAAAGCGCTGGAGCTTAGACGTCGCCGAAAAGTATAACTGTCTGCATCTAAATTAACTGTCCCAGAAAATCCGAATGCCAGTTCGTCACTTGCTTCAAAACTGTTGCCGAAACCAAAGGTGTTAGCTTCGGCAACATCATTACCATAAGGAGTTTGATAAGCTTCTTCGTTGTTACGAAAATTTACTGACGCTTTGTTGTGTGCACTCAAACCTAGACTTACCGCGGCAGAATATTCTACAACTCGTCTTTTCTGATGATGATAACGATTGAACAAGTTTATTGAAAATGCGGTTCCGGGTGTAAAATTCAAGATGGTACGCAGAGGTAACAAAGGTTGATCTGACTCAGTCTCATTACCTTTAATCGCAGGTCCGACAGGTTGAAAATACCGATCTTTTTTTAAAAAATCATAATGCTGGACAAAATTCAAACTGGCGAGATTCCGACTTTTCCCTTCACGCGTTTGACCACCGGCCTGACTATTCAGGAGATGGATTACACCTTTTTCCACATATCCGAGGATGGTGTCTATTTGCTGAGCACTTAACTTTTCAACAGACAATCTGCTCAACTGCTCAATAAATAATTCCTCAGAACCAAATTCCTGTCCTAGAATTAGTTCTAATTTTCGAATCAAGGCAGGATCCAACTGATTCCTTCTCATTCTGTCCAATGAAAGAGATGTTAATTTGACACTTCGTTCAAAGAAACGCCGTTTGACCAATAGCACATTTCCCAAGCGGAATGTTGCCAGTCTACGTGTAGAAAATGTTCCTCCAAAAGGAACTCCGGAAACAGATGTTTGCCTGACATCTTCGATGTATTCATATTGCAGACGTGGTATTATTAAGTGTTTGAAGCGGCTGTAAATTCCGGAATCTGTCCTAAAAGTCTGGGACAAAGTCGTGTTGATTTCCGCTTTACCGTCTAAAATATTGAAGCCGTATGCATCTTCACTTCCGGACACATCCGGATCACGAACTTTGTAACTGGAAATCTTTTTTCCTAAATCAAGGCTGGCGTTAAAATGTTGAAATAGAGGTAATTGAAAATTGAGTCTGGGAGTGACGCTTGCACCTTCACCATTGTATCCTTGTACCCTGTAATAGCGAACAGCAGACCCACTCAACGAACGGGTCAACGTTGATTTTCCGGAACGCCATAAAGTGTCACTAAATTGAAACGAAAGCGCAGGTAAGTATTGGATTTGGGTGAGATCAATTTTTCGGTTCAGGATGGCTAACTCACTGAAGACACGCGTCTGAGTTGCAGAAAGTGTGACGCTGCCTTTAGTAAACTGCCTGTTGATATTTGCGGAAAGCTGCTGGGCTGTATTAGGCGTTGGACTATCAACCAGTTCGTATTCCTTTTGAAACTGACTGTCACTGTAAATCAGTCCAGATGCAATCAGCCGGCTTTGTCCGTCTAACTGTTGATTGTGATTAAATTCAAACTTAAAACGTTGCGGATTTAATTCTGATGATTTGATCTCCTCGGAACTTAAACTTCCGGATTCATTTTCAGGATCACGAGGATCACGTTCAAAAAATTGCTGGTATTTTATTTCACCACGCATGCCCTCTTTCCAGGCATATTGATAATCAAGACGGAATCCTGGTCCGCGTCGCTCCACCCAGTCATAAGTAAGTGTTAAATCCTGTTCCGGATCAATATCCCAAAAATACGGAATTCCGATGCGGTAACCAAGGTCAAATTTTCTCAGACTGCTGCGGACTATGAGATATTCCGGAGGAAGGAATCCTGATTGACGTCGTTTTACAGTTGGCCAGGCAAGATACGGAAAGTAAAAAACAGGAACTCCGCCGACTCTTAAAGTAGAACTGCTTGATGATGAGAAGTTTTGTGAATAATAATTAACCTCGCTACCTGCTATCTGCCATGCCGGAGATTTCGGATTACAAGTTGTGAATGTACATGTTTTGGCGGTATATTCACCGTTACCAACTCTGCGGACTTCTTTCGCAGTCATGTATGCTTTGCTAGAGGCATCATAAAAGATTACGTTTATGAAAATTCCGTTTCCGTCTGTAATGTTTATTTCCAACTCATCCATCACCGCGATAATTTCACCTTCTGTAACTCTGACGTAACCTTTTGCGGTTAATTTGTTTTTTTCCGGATGGTAAAGTATTTCCGTACTTTCCACTGATATCCCATCCCATTCAACCTTTGCGTTGCGGTAAAGATATGTTCCTGCTTCCGGATTGTGTAAGTAAGATTGTGTCTGAATTGAAAGTTGAGGAACATCCAATTCCTTTTGCCCTGAGACTTGAACAGGTATTAAAACTAGTAACACCAGCATCCAGAGGGTAACACTTGTAAAAGACCTCAAAATACGGAAAAACTGACTTGAGCCAATACTGTAACCGGAATGTTGCTGACTTGTATTTTTGTTTGTCAATGAACGCAAGGGAATCATAATTGGCAGGAAGCGACAAAACATAAAACTGGCAGGCAAAAATTCAAGTTAAGCTCTGAGGGTGTTAAAACCCTAGTCCAATCTCATGAAAAACGAAGTAATTGCTGTACTTTAGCTGAAATGTACTAACACATGCAAACTTATTGCATCTCCAGTATCATGTCTTACAAATTTACCTAAATCCAGAACGTATTCTTTTTCAAATCAGATAGATTTTACTGAATTGACATGGTATTCTGAGCTAGTATATTGAAAGATCAATTTTATAACAAAATGCAAGTGGTGTACATAATGAGTTTTGCTAAAATATTATTATTGACGATTTATTTTTTCATAGGAAGTTTGATTATTCAGGTTGAGGAACTAAAGGCACAGGGTGGTTTATTAGAAACGGAAACGATACGTCAGAAACTTTTCAGCAGGATGGATGACAGGAAAAAATCTAAACCGTTACGTACAGTCAGTGAAAATATATTGATTGGTGTTTTTAGCAGAGTTACTGATTCAGAAAGTGTTTGGATCCGTATTGAGAGCCGCTCTGAATTTCGTAAATGGACATTCAAACTATCAAAGCAGAACCTGAATCTGCCGCGGCAGGAAGTACGTGTCTGGCTAAAATACGTGTCACCAAAACTGTCAATCAGTCACGGTAAGGAATACAATGAATGGTTCCGTAAAAAGGCCGCATTTGAGTTGCAGAAGATATTCTACAACAGGCAGGTGAGAATCAATTATGATTTCTCCGATAAATTATACAGACTGGACGGAATGGTCTGGACCGGTGACACAAATATCAATGTTTGGTTGGTCCGGAATGGATGGTCATTTTATCTGCTAGAAACTAAACCGCCACCTGAGCATGAAGATTTGCTGGCTGCGGAAAATGAAGCAAAACAACGTCAAGTTGGTCTCTGGAAAGCAGATCTGCAGTAGTTTTTTGCAGTATTTTAACGCATGTACAGTCTTCCGCTAAACTATATTATTCAAATTTGTGCCGTTTCCAGCGGTAAGGACTGTCAACGATTACTCCCGGTTGAGTTGCTGTTTCAAGTACTGCCAAGCAATCTCGAAAAATTTGTTTCTGCTGGGGTCGGTTGAATGCTTCTCCCATGGCGTGACCAAAAGGATATTTCAAGTGATATGTGCGTGGTGGTTTTACGGACTCTGTTACTTTGCGGACAATTGAAATTCCTACAGTAGAAATTCCTTGCCGTTCGATTTCACGCTGGATCAGACCGACCGTCTGATTGCAGATGCCTCAGGCCGGTACCAGCAGAGCAATGTCAACCTGCTGTTGTTTAATTTCTTTGGCTACCTCAACAGCACTTTCCTGAATTAATGTTGTCAGGTGAGGTTCTTCGATGTGTCCCATGAAACTGTAATGATATGGACTTGACGCTCCTACTATGCCTTCTGTCTGAAGTTCACGTAACACTTCAAAAGGCAGGATCAAATTCGGATCACAGTCTGCATCTCGGTGGTCATAATATTTGTGAGAAATGGTTAAATCTTCCGCAGAAACGTCATGGGGAATTCTGCGAAATGTACTGTCTCCATGAGGATCGTTTAAATCAAATCCTTCTTCCGTTTTCAATAGAATCCCGCCTGTTGTAAATAAGGCTATTTTGCAGGCAGAGAGAGGTTTGTTCAGTTTTGTCCATGGTACACGATCAAAAAGCACTGCATCGTAGCTTTGTGCCCAAAAATTTTTCATTATGGGAATCCGAAATAACATTACCCATAATTTGTCCTGTAGAGTTTCTTTATCCATCAACGTTTATTGAGAGTAAGTGGAGTGTCAGTCAAAGATAATTTAGCGAAAGTTCAGCAGCAGATAACACAAGCTGCAATACAGTCCGGACGTACTCCGGAAGAGATTCAATTAATTGCAGTCAGTAAAACTAAATCTGTTGAATTGATTAAGGAGGCCTTGGCGGCCAAACAAACTGCATTTGGCGAAAATCGAATACAGGAGGCGCTTGGAAAAATAGAGGTGCTGAGCAAATTTGATCAGGTAGAATGGCATTTGATTGGTCATTTGCAAAAAAATAAAGTTAAGTATTGTCCGGGAAATTTTCAGTGGATCCATTCTATTGAATCTGCAGAATTAGCAAATAAATTAGAGTCACGTTGTGCTTTTACAAATAAGAATATCAACGTGCTGATACAAGTCAATCTTTCCCGCGAAGAGACTAAATCCGGTCTACAGGAATGGGATGATATTTTACGTGTTGCAGAAGCCATATCTGCCGGACAGTGGCTGAAGCTCCGTGGATTGATGACAATTCCTGCTCCAAATCTTGGAGAATTAAAAACACGTAAAATATATGAGCAAATCCGCAAGTGGCGTGATAAACTGCGGCATGAATTGGATTCACCGGAAATAACTGAACTTTCAATGGGTATGACTGCGGACTATCATTGGGCCATTCAGGAAGGCGCAACCATGATTCGAGTCGGAACCGCTATTTTTGGATCTAGGGATTAGCGGAAACATCCATTTTCACGAACAGTGTTGGAGGGTCTGCTGTATGTTTTCCAGCAGTTTGCGTTTACTAAGATAAAAACACCAACTGCGCCGTGCTTGTCTCCACGTTAGTACTACAAACAGTGTCAGCAATATGCCAAGGATTGGAAAAGTAAGTAATTGATAATCGATAATTATTTTGATGAACTCGTTAGTCTGAATTTTCATATGGAAGTATGCTGCCTGAATGCATGTTCAATTTATTAAGCAGGATATACCCATTTGCCCTGCTCTTTAATCAACTCGATTAAACGTTCCACAGCTTGTGCTGAAGGAATGTTACGTTCAACGCATGTTTGACCGTGATAGAGGTTGATTTTTCCCGGACCAGCTCCAACGTAGCCAAAATCAGCATCTGCCATTTCTCCGGGGCCATTGACTACGCAACCCATGATTGCAATTTTGACTCCTTTGAGATGTGAGGTACGCGCTTTTATTTGTGATGTCGTACTTTCAAGATCAAAAAACGTCCGTCCGCAAGACGGGCAGGAGATAAAATCTGTGTTATAAATTCTGGAGCGTGTTGACTGCAGAATGGACTGTGCTACTGGGATTTCGTTTACTGATGCTTCGGTGAGTGAAACCCTAATAGTGTCCCCCAGTCCGTCACAAAGCAAAGTGCCGATACCAACCGCACTTTTTATCCGTCCGTCGAGTTCGTTGCCTGCTTCAGTGACCCCCAAGTGCAGTGGATAATACATGTCTTCCCTGTCCATAACTTGCACAAGTTGCCGATATGCCTGAATCATCACCAGTGGATTTGAAGATTTCATTGACAGCACGGTCTCCTCGAAGTTATGTTTCCGAAGTATACGTAAATATTCGAGAGCGGATTCAACCATACCTTCTGAGTTGTCGCCAAAGCGGTTCATTACACGGTCTGAAAGTGATCCATGGTTTGTACCGATTCTTAACGCACATCCATATTTTTTCAGGTTTTTTATCAGCGGGAGCATCTTTTCCTCAACACGCGCCAATTCTTGCTGATACTGTTGATCGGTGTATTCACGTACTTCAAATTTTTTGCGGTCAACAAAATTACCGGGATTGATACGTACTTTTTCGACGAATTCACAAACGTTGATCGCCAATTGCGGATTAAAATGAACATCTGCAACCAGCGGCCGTTTTATTCCGCGTTTATCCATTTCAGCTCGGATTGCGGGCAGACTGTCTACGGATTTTTGATTAGGGACTGTTAAGCGGATGATCTCACAATCGACTGCATCCAAACCGGCAATTTCTACAATACATGCCTCGACATTAGTCGTGTCAGATGTCAGCATCGATTGAATACGAATCGGCTCAGTGCCTCCAATCTTGATGGAACCAATTGAAACTGTGCTGGCCTGTCGTCTTTTGGGGAGCAATTTAAGTTTTTAGCTAGGGGTTTCAGATTATTGTGATTGAGTAATAAATCATCGATCACTTATTATATTTTTAAATCCTGTCGAAAACTGAACCATGTCCAGGAAGAAACAAACGTTCATAAAAGCGGTTTGCATATTGATCGGTCATGCCTGCAATGAAATCACAAATGATTCTTTTTTGTTGCAGATCGCTTTTGGCGGCTTTCCATAAAAGTTGAAAAGATGAAGGTAAGAGCATTTCCGGTTCCGCTGAAAGTGCGTCAAAAAGTGATAGCACAATTTTACGTCCCTTGAAAGTGGCTGCCTGTACAGTGTTGAGCTGAATTACATGCCGTGAGACCGTTTCTTTAAGTGCCTTTAAGAAGCGCTGAGGTTCTTCCGGAAGTACTACATTCCAGCCCAGCAAAGGTTCTTCAAATTCCTCATTCAGTTTTAATTCAGCAGAAGAAATCAGTGCATGTACCAACGCACCAACTGCCTGCCTCCGGTTGTAGCCTGAATTGTTTGTACGTGTGAAAAGCATGGTTTCAATTTGCAGGAGATTGTTTTTCTCAGCCCATTTTGGATCCAGTTGATGTGCTACTTCCTGCCAGTGTTCAGGCGTCAGCAAACGTAAAACAATTCCATCCTCAAAATCATGAATCCCATAAGCAATATCATCCGCCAGATTCATCAGCGAGGCGTCAAGAGCTTTGTGCAATGAACGGCCGTGACTGTGTTTTGTTGGAGAAGTATTTTCGGAGAAGAGTATTTTATCGGTATCTGAAAGTGGAGCTATTATCCAGTTGAACACTTCCTGTTCGGAATCAAGAAAACACTTCGGTGGCTGCCATGTGTGTTGGAAATTTAAATGTGCAGATTTCTCAGTTGCTTCTGGAGGAGATGTGCGGCACAATTTGGAATACGGAATAGGATATTTCAAAACTCCCAGCAAAGTTCTGCGGGTTAAATCTAATCCATTCTCTGGCGTGTGTGATTCCAGCAGGGATAGAATCCTTAAAGTCTGTCCGTTTCCTTCAAATCCTCCATAGTCGGCCATCGCGTAATTGAGTGCAGTTTCTCCACCGTGTCCAAAAGGGGGGTGTCCCAAATCATGGGCCAGTCCTGTCGTTTCTATCTGTTCTAGTCGTGGAAGCAGATCATTTAATTCTGGAAATCTCTTTTGTAAATTCAAGACAAGTCCACGACCAATCTGTGCGACTTCCATTGAATGTGTCAGGCGTGTTCGATGAAAATCACCTTCAAGCACACCAAGGATTTGTGTTTTAGCCTGTAATCTCCGGAAAGCAGAAGAATGAATTACACGTGCCCGGTCTCGTTCATATTCTTCACGTTGATCTTCCTGCCGTTGTACTCCTGAAGGAGCACGTCGTTCTTTCCATTTGTTCATTTTAAGGTGTAATCACAACTGTGAGAATTAAATTTTTTGTAGAGCTTTTCATCAGAATCACTGTAAATTCTAACTTATTTCTAAAATATTTTCACGGATAAAAAATGTAACTGCGACTGGTTGATTTTTGCAGACTAATTTCTTTTCAAAATGATGACAGACCTAATTTTTTCAAATCACTTGAAAATTTTGACTGTTCCACTAAAATTAAAGGGTTTAATCATTAAAAACAGTTAATGTTTAACTGTAATAATAAATTAGCGAAGGAGAACAAAGTTTGAGTGAAGATAAACTAGAAGTAGAAGGGACAGTTGTTGAGTCCTCCAAAGGAATTTTTCGGGTAAAGCTGGAAAATGATCACATCGTAATTGGTCATTTATCCGGAAAAATGAAAATGTACAAGATACGTGTACTACCTGGAGATACTGTCACAATTGAACTTTCTCCCTACGACCTGAAACGCGGAAGAATAGTGCGGCGTGAAAAAGTTGAACATTGAGAATAAACTCAGCATAGAAGTTTCATTTTTTTTGATGAAAATTGTTTTGTTGCATCCAGTATACAACTGCTTATCGAGGGATTTAAAGCGTGATCTTGGATGAATATATTTGAACAAACTATCTGTGATTTAACCGCCAGGGTACTGCACTTAGTGGATGAGTCAGTAAACTGGGAACCGTCTCTGCTCTACGCACTGGTTGAGCAACCTCCTAATCCTGAAATGGGCGACTATGCCCTCCCCTGCTATAGCTTTGCCAAAAGCCTGCGTCGCGCCCCTGTAAAAATTGCTGAGGAATTAGCGGAAAAACTCCAATCCTTTCTAAGTCCCGAATCTACAGTCACCGCAATACAGGCCGCTGGTTCATATCTTAATTTCACGGTGTCTCCAGTAGCGATGGCTGAAGCAGTGCTGCCCGATATTTTCAATGGTAGCTATTTCAAGGAACCCTCCAAGATTGCTCTTGAACGGGTGATGATAGAATATTCTCAGCCTAATACTCATAAAGGCTTTCATGTGGGCCATATGCGCAATGTTGCACTTGGGGACAGTCTCACACGCATTTATAAATATAACGGTTATGATGTGGTCGGAGTGAACTACATTGGTGATGTGGGCACGCACATCGCAAAATGCTTATGGTATTTTCGCAATCACAATACCGAAACTCCTCCGCAGCATTTTCGCGGAGAATGGCTAGGTGAGTTATACTCTAAAGCAGTTAAAAAACTGGACGATGCTGAGGGTCAGGAGAAAATCACATTTCAGGCGGAGGTAAGTCATATTCTCCAAAAACTTGAAGCCAAAGATAAGGAGTTCATCGAAGAATGGGGAATGACCCGTGAGTGGTCAATGCATGATTTCCATGAGATATATAAGTGGCTTGACGTTAATTTCGATTATATTTTTTATGAATCAGAGGTTGATGAAGAAGGCAGAAAAATTGTAATTGAAGGAGAAGAAAAAGGGACATTTGAGCGCTCAGAAGGTGCAATTGGGATTAATCTTGAGGCAGAGGATTTAGGTTTTTTTATGCTGTTGAAATCAGATGGCAACACTCTCTATGCCACTAAAGACCTTGCGTTGGCACAGCGTAAATTTAACAAGTTTGGTGTTAAACGTTCTATTTATGTCGTAGGTGCAGAGCAGACTCTGCATTTTAAGCAAGTTTTTGCGACTCTCAAACGGATGGGCTATTCGCAAGTTGAGCAGTGTTTCCATTTGCCATATGCGTTGGTCATGCTTCCAGAGGGGAAAATGAGTTCCCGTGCAGGTAATGTGATTCTGTTTTCTCAGTTGCGCAAAGAAATTATTGGAAGCATCCAATCCGCTCATTTGGCGGAACACAGCCTGGATTGGAGTCAACAGGAGTTGGACGAAACGGCTCAAAAAATTGCTGTCGCTGCAATCAAATACGGAATGCTCAATCAGGATTCGAACAAACAGATTGTGTTTTCCATGAAGGACTGGCTGATTTCAGAAGGTGATACCGGTACCTATCTGGTTTATGCATACGTTCGTATCAGAAGCATCGGAAGGCAGATTTCGCGGGAGGTCAGCAAGGATGTAGATTTTTCGCTTTTGACGCATGCCAACGAAAAGAAACTGCTACGTCAGTTGCTGGATTTCAACCGCACTGTCTTAAACGCCGGAGAACAGTACCGTCCCTCATTGCTTGCGAGGATGCTTTATGAGTTTTCCAAGAATTTCAGCAGAGCCTACAACACCTGTTCGGTAAAGCATGCAGAAACTGAAAAGCTGCAGGATGCAAGGTTACTCTTATTTCATTGTGTTGCCGAGACCCTCCTACAGGGGCTTCATCTGCTAGGAATCACTCCACCTGAACGGATGTAATCCGGCGAATAAATTTTGTACATTTTGGTCTGTCAGTTTGAAAACTTCGCAGAATTTATTACTTTCCTACTCCCTCGTGTTTTCCAGATTTTAGCTAAAACAATAGTTATGCGCACCTTGTTGTTGTTTTTGATATTTTGCTCTAGTTTTTCATTGGAAGCAACAGCAGATTATTTTAAATGGGAAATTCTTTTTGCGGAAAAAGGTTTTGGTACAGAGTTCGAAATAATTCCGCTTACTGCAGAAGGAAAAATAGAATTTGCTGATGTAAAAATTGAGTGCAGAATGGAGAGTTTCTGGACACGTATGGAAGCGGATTTGCTGCTCGAGGGAAAGACTTTAGTCTGCGTAAACGGAGACAAAGAGAATTCTGTGAGTGTGGTTTGCAGAGACAATCACCTTAATCGCAAATACAATCTGCTTAAAGAGCTTTATCCTGTCGCAAAAGCTGGTTTCCGGCTTTTTCCAAAAATGGGCAGTGGTTCAGCATATTTGGAAATGCGTTGTTATTTTTGATTACTTTGTTAAAGCAAAGCTTTTAAAAGAGTCTGTACGGTTTCGTATGATTTTTTTGCAGCAGAATTCAGGAATCCGTAAGAAAGTTTTTGTCCATTTGCTCCAGCTAAATCACTGAGGCAACGTACCACAATTGCCGGGATTCCAAATTGCTCCGCAACCTGTGCAACTGCCCCTCCTTCCATTTCTATTGCCTGAGCGCCAAATTTTTCAAACAAAAATTTTCGTGTTTCTCCGCACTGCAGGAAAACATCTCCAGTCAGGATTGTACCCATTCGTACTCCCGGAAGTGCCGCCTTGATGATCTTCTTTATTTCCGGATCAAGTTTAAACTCCACAGAATTATTAGGAGATCCCATTGGAATACTTCCCGCACGGTAAACCTGTAACTGACCGTCGTTCAACGCACCGTAATCGTACTGGATTAATGACTCTCCAACCACCACCTCTCCAATTTCCATTTCCGGATCAATTCCACCAGCTATTCCGGAAAAAATAAGCAATTCGCAGTCAAATTCCTGAATCAGTAAGGTTGAAACCAGCGCAGCATTAACTTTCCCAAGGCCACATTCGACCAAAATCAGCTCATGATTCTCTTCTCTTTTACTGAAAAAAGTTCTACCACCTAGCACTCGAGCGGAATTTGACTGCAAATCAAAAAATTTTATTTCTTTAGGAATGGCGCAGAGAATTCCAATTTTCATAGAGAGATAATTTAAGAAGAAAATTAATCAAAGTGTTTTTTGCAAATAGCCGGAAAATCCCGTTTTGTACACCAGTCATAAAACTTTCCGCTTCCTGATGTACAAGAAGCGGTGACAAAACTCAGCAACAAAAATGCAGTCAAATAATTTAAAAAACAACGAAAAATAATGTCATGAAATGCTGAATAATTGCTTCGAAGAGAGTTTGATGACTTTTTCATCCTTTTCCGCTTAACTCAATAATCAACTTAGCAAAATCTTTTGTTCCTCCGTCAGGAAGCAGTTTATGGAGATTTTTACCCATTTCTCCAGGGACACGATTCTCAAAAAAATTATTCCACCACTTAATTCCTTCAGTTGCTAAAACATGCTGTGTAACGGATTCGGCCGCGTTCTTTTCCTTGATCAGCAGGGAATTATCTTCCTGATGTGTTCCAGGAAGTGGAATTAGGACTGTGTCTTTTTGCAGAACAGCAAGTTCACCAAGAATTCCCATACCTGCTCTTGTCAGTACTATTTCACTTTTAGCAAGCAAGTCCCCCATACCTTCGTGGACAATTTCTAGCGCGTGATAATGAGGATGAGAAAATGCTGCAGTTTCCTGTTCAAAATTATTCGCCGTTCCTGAACCGGTGAGATGAACAACTTGAAAATTATTTAGCAAGTGTTTTAATAACGGTAAAACCGCATGATTTAATCCAACTGCTCCTTGACCACCTCCGGTGATAAGAATGAGCGGGATTTCAGGATGCAGACCAAAACGCTCATTGGCGAGTTTTGCATTTGCGGAAAAAATTTCCTGACGGACCACAGGTCCAATTGACCGCTTCAAAGAAATTGAAGGGAATTGATTTGCGGTTTGCTCAAAATAAGCAACGAGTGCCTTACTGACTGGAGCCATCAAACGGTTGGCAAGTCCGGGGCGCACATCCATTTGCAGGATTACATGCGGAATCCTTAAGATCCACGCAGCGTAAGCTACAGGTACGCTTACAAAGCTTCCTGCAGATACAACGACTTGAGGGCGAAAAATTAGCAAAAGCACCAAGCCCATTATTCCTCCGCCAAGAATAAACAATGGATCGATAAAATTATGCCAACTCCAGTAGCGTCTCAGTTTTCCGGATGGAATAGGCACAAACGGAATTTGCGTTTGTTCTACCATTTTACGTTCCGGACCATTTTTGCTGCCGAGAAAGAGAAAGTGAGAGTCTGCTCTTTGTTGACTTATTTCTTCTGCTAAAGCCAGCAAAGGTATAGTAGGACCTCCAGAACCTCCTCCTGTGAACAACACTCTAACAGGTTTATCACTCATTATTTGCAACTCAAATTCAGTCATTTGGAGGTTCTGGCATCAATGAGGAATTGTGCCTTCTTCAATTCAGTCTGGAGAATGCCGCTGACCTCCACTGCGTTATTGCAAAAAATCCACTCTACTCCACGGTTTATTTCACGAAAAAGATTGTTTTTTGACTTAGGATAGCCAACACCTATTTTTTGTCCACAATCTAGATGTTGTTTCACAATCTTTTTATGAAGCAGGAGATAATGTCCACCTAGACCTGCATATTTTTCATTCAAAGAGATTTTGCTCAATATTTTTGCGTTAAAGACCGCTACAGGAATTTTTGCTGAAGTGTCGACAAATTTAACTAGGACGAGCATTTCCGGAGCAAGGGAAAGAAGATGAAAATCTTCCCGCGGCTGTAGTGGGGCAAAGAGATCTTTAAGAATCATATTCTGTTTTTCCGGTTGAGGATAATGTTCTTCTTTGGCCTCCACCATCAAGTGCAGTTTCCCTCCGTAACGCAGAAGTACTTCTTCCAATGTGGGCACCTGTGGACAGTGCTGCTTCAGTTCTGCTAATGTTGTTTCAGAAATCTTCAGATTTGAGCCGAACAATCTCAGTAAATCCGGATCATGAGCAACTACAGGATGTAAATCTTTTGTCCAGCGAAAATCCAGTTCAATCCCCCAAATACCTTCTGTTTCAAGTGCATGATCGAAAGCAGATAAAGTGTTCTCGTATACCGTTATGTTGTCATGTTGTCCACGATGAGAAATGATTTTGCACTTACTCAAATTCTCTAAGGTAGGTGCTTGCTGAGGGACAATTGCAAAGATCGAATCACAGATCTGCATCAAACGGGATTCCAGCCAGGACGGTAGTTCCATAACAATTAGTGAATTATGGTTTTATAAAAAGTTTATTTTCTTTTTCCGGGTTTTAAACAAGCTAAGCTTCTTGAGGAGGTTCTTCCCAAATCTGCTTCACAAATTTAAGCGGTCGCAACTTCTCAACAATTTTGTGGAAAACAGGCCAGCTTACAGATTCAAGTTTGATACGTATATCTGCTTCTTTTTTATTTTTTTCTGCAGATTCGGAATTGATTATAGCAACACCTGCATCTTTTATAATTTTTGTTATCTGAAAAAGAATTCCTGTACCATCAATGACATGCAAATGAATGACGTGTGATCGAGATATTTTTTTTGAGATATTCCATGAAACATCGATAGGTATTATTCTGGACTGAGTCAGTTTTTTGTTGTTAATTATTTTCGGGCAGTTTGCGAGGTGAATCTCAATTTCCTTGTCATCATGAATGAAACCTGAAATTTTATCTCCGGGAATTGGGAAACAGCAATTTGCGAGTCGGATTAATGGGTTTTGCACATCATCAATCAAAAATATATTTTTATCTCCTCCAAATATATTCCCCCAATATTCAGGTCTTATCATCTCTTTCAAACGTCCGCTATTTTCAAAATGAAGCAGTTTGTACTTTCTGAGAAAATGTTGTAATGGTCGTTTTTGCAAACCAATTTCCTGAAAAAATTGATTGGCGGATAAATTTTCTGCTTTCAGCGCGGACTTAACTACCGATGATTTAATCCACTTTTCTACACTCAGTTCTTCACCTTTTTCTCTTAATTTACGCTCCAGCATCCCACGCCCAGAATTTCTGGCGTTTATGATCTTTTGCTGTTCTACTGCTCTTTTTATTTGGGAACGACTCTTTGCGGTTTTGACCTGTTTAAGCCACTCCTCTTTCGGATGAATCCCCTGGTCAGTGATAATTTGCAGAGCTTCTCCTGTAAACAACAGCCGTTCCCGCGGAACCCTTTTTTTAGTGCTACCCACCGAAGAAGGATTCACCAGAGCGCCGATGCAGTGGTTGCCAAGTTCCGTGTGTATTCCATAAGCAAAATCAAGCACAGTTGATCCTTGTGGAAAAACGAGCATGTCTCCTTCGGGACTGTAGACTTGTACTTGATCAGACTGTACATAGCTCATGACATCGAGCATCCGAACGTCTTTATCACCTGCCATCTGATCAAGTTGGCTCAGATAGATACGATAATAGTCGGCAAGTTCGGTTGGACTTCCACTCCAATGTGCCATGATTCCATACTGATTCTTTGTCAGCATTTCTTCAGAAACAATTTCGATTAAGGTTTGCTCACCTTCAATTCTTAACTCAGTCTTAATTCCTTCATAACCATTCCAGAGAGGATTGCTGATATAATCTCTAATTTTAAGAGGGATGACATAATAATTGGTATGAACTATACCGAGTGCCTGAAAACAATCTAAGCTGTTTTTAACTACAATTCTGAAACCTTCCAAGATATGATCGATCGGCCCGCTTTCCTGGATACGGGAAGAAGGATGAACATAAAGCGGTTCGACATTATGATAAGCAAAATTTTGTTTTTCTAAATTATTTTGTAACGAGTCTTTCATGGCCGTAATCGTTGAAATGCGGTCTTTTTTCAATTCATCGATTTCAATCAATGTTTTCTGATATCTCTTTGGATAAAGTAATTTAAAACAAAGTTCGGTGTGTTCCTGGCAAATTTGGGTCAATCCTAACCGTTCAGCAATCGGCACATATATATTAAGCGTTTCCAGACTGATCCGCCGCTGTTTATCACGTGGCATGGCGTCCATGTCTCTCATGTTATCGAGCCGATCAAAGAGTTTGATAAACAATGCGCGTACATCCTGCACCATTGTTTTCAACATCCGCTGATATGTTGCATCTAAATTATCGACGGTTAAATTTTTAGGACTTTTAGTTTTTTTAATTTTAGTTAATCCTGTGACTATATCTGCATACCAGGATCCATAACGTTCATAGATATCGTCGTGATTTATTGTAGTATCTTCAATAATATCATGTAAAAGAGCAGCAACAACTGTGGGAGCATCAAGACCTGCTCTGCAGATATAACTTGCTACACGCATTGGATGAATGATGAACGGTTGACCGGATTTACGCTTCTGGTTTTCATGATATTGCCTGATGTCTGAGATGGCTTGATCGAGTAGTTCCGATTCTTTGGGTGTACCATATTCCTGTACATAGCTGCGGATTTGTTTATCCAAATCCGTAATCAAAGCTTTGTCACTTGCTGAAATATTTGTCTGTTTGCTACTCGACATTTTCTTGTTAAGATTTTGATTTTATTGCGGTTGAAAGCTTCTTGCCTGATCATTTCCGCTGCAATAACGCAATGTGGACTCCTTGCGGACAGGTTTCCAGCCAACTTCAAAATGTTGGCTCCACAACGACCCCCTTATTTCCCGGAAGAGATCAAAACTCTTCGGATCAACCCAGAAAAAAAAATAGTTTTCTTCCGGAGGATATTTTTTCATCAAATTTTGTAGCAATCCATCGTTCTCTGAAAGTTGATGCCACCATTGACCTGATCCAGGCAAAGGTAAAAATTCCAGACAGTGAGCGTGTCCACTGCCTGTTGTGAGTTTAATGGAGTATTGATTAAGACTAATTCGTTTTGGTAAAGTTTCCTTGCCTGCAAGGTATTTTTTTAAGTTTTGATAAACTAATGCCCGATCCAGATATAAGATACGATCATCCCTCAGTAAAAACAAAAGGTTGTTTTTCTGAGAAGCATGCGACCATGGAATTTTAATTTTTTCAATATTTTCAAATGGTTGTTCTTTTTGTGGTGTTTGTTCACTTTTTTTTAAGAGTGAAAACATTGCCATAAAAACCGCCAGAATAACCAATATCCCAACATTGTTTGAGACAATGTCCACTAGAGAGTCCAAGTTTAACAAACCCGGCAAATCACCTAAATATCCCCTTTTGTTTCGCATTAATTTTCATCTTGCTGAGATACTTCTTCTTTTTTCTTAGTTTGCTCGAAGGCCTCACGCGCTTGAGCCTTCTCTTTTTCATAGTGAGAATACTGGTATTTAACAAACCAGTCAGATACTTTCTCCGCTAAATCAGGACGTTTGATATGGACACAGAGGTCCACCAGTTTTTTTAAGGTGCTGTTTTGCGGATCAAGCTTGATGGCTTCTTCATAATATCGGATTGCACTTTTGTATTTACCGTTTTTTTCTGCTTCTTCTGCCTGACTAATTTTTGCCTGAACTTCTGCTTGACCTTCTTTATTTGAATAACTTTTCAGCATCTCTTCCAACTCAAAAGCTCTATTTTCATTTTTTAGCAAATTGTTGAGGTTGATGGCTTTGTGCAGAAGATTTTTACTGACTGCAATGCTGAGTGCTTTGTCTATTAGCACAGCAGCATTTTTTGGATCATTTTTTTTAAGGTAGTTTTCTGAAGCAACCAAATATGCAGTATGTACGGATTTGATTCCTTCACGCGCTTCTTTATTCTGACGGTTTATTCGTAAAACACGTCTATATATTTCAAATGCTTGATCCCAGGATTTATTATCTACATTCAACTTGGCGATACGTATCAGCAATTCCTGCGATGTGATTTCAGGAACAAGCGTTTCATAAATTTCCAATGCTTTTTTTGTACGGTTTCCTTCAAAATGGTTATCTGCATCTTGCAGGCAGGCATCGATATTATAGTTGCTCTGAGATCGTTCAAGCAGTTTGAAAGTAGTAAAAAAACTTACTCGGGATTGCAGAATCATTCCTTTACGCTTATACAGGATCCCAAGGTTAACATTGCTGTAGCGGTGATTTGGATTACGGATAAGAATACTTTGAAATGTTTTAATTGCATTGTCTATATCGCCTTCAAGTGAAATTGCAAGTACCAGGAAACAACGCAAATCTACATTTTCTTTTTCACGCATTAGCAAACGTTTGAACACATTCTTTGCTATTATCCCATCCATTGTCTGCAGACAGTAGATACCTAATGTGAAACAGGCCTTGTTCTCTTCTTCGCTTTCCGCCTCTAAATTGGAAATGATGTAGTTAAATGTCTGCTCAGAATCAATACTATTCCCTTCCGCCTGTATTTCTTCTTCATCTGCTTTGTTTTTCGCTGCTTCTCCTGTTTTTGCTTCTTCTTCAACGTTTTTAACTGCAGACTCTTTTGCGTCTTCTTTATCTTCATTTAATTCTTTTTTATCTTCAGCAGACTCTTTTGATTCTTCTTTAAATTCATCCTCCTTTTTTACATCTGCAGTCTGCTGCTCATTTACTTCATCCATATCTATAGTAAAATGCTGTTGCATTTCAACCAAATTTTCAAGTCCCTCTTGAATGTCAGGCAGGACGAAGTCTGTCAATTTTTCAAATTCGCCAATTGCAGAAACTGCATTGCCGTCCGCAATTTCAATTTTTGCGTTTGCTGCAGCAAGATTATAGCTCGCGTTTTTAAAATCAGGATCATGCTTAAGACAAAGATTGTACATGTTTTTTGCACGATTCCAATCATGTTTTTTGCGATATGTGTTACCCAGCAGATTGGCTAATTCTACGTTTTTAGGATCCGTTTTCAGGACATTAATACCTAAACTTATTATACCGTCAGGATTTCCTCCACCCTGCATTTCCTGAAATAGTTTAGTAACAGTTTCTGCGGCAAGTTTTGGGTCAAGTTCCAACGCTTTGTTAAACTCAACTGCTGCCCATTCGTAAAAATTTTTTTCCAGCAAACTTTTACCGCGCTCAAGAATTGAGTTTAACTCTTTGTTTGGATCGTCCTTGCTGAAAAATTTATCAAGTATTTTCATGGATCTGAGGGTATCCGGCTAATCATTTGACTTGGTCTGATGAATCTTTGTCTGTGCTTCCAAGTCCATACATCATCATAACCGATGGTGATCTTAATGTAAATTCGAGTTTTAAGAAAAAGTTCATCTTAAACAATGATTTGATCATTTTGAAAAAAGTAGTAAATTAGGTAGTCATAGAAATTTTTCATGTTTTTTATCCCGAATATTAAATTGCTGAAAAATTCATCAATTCTCATAAATGACTTGCTAAAATCAGGCCGGATGTGGCATCTATTGTGCAGAATATTGTGCAGAAAACTATTATTCTGATAATCTCCGAAGTATTTTTCCTTTTGAAATTTAAAGATAAAATTAAACTGTATCAAGTAAATTGAAACATCAAAACTGAGGAATAATGGCAGAAGTATCTGATGATTTTGAAATTAAACTGTCCAAAGAAGACAGTCCAGAAGACATTTTAAATGATCAAGGAGACATAGAGTTGT
>Ga0302118_10000304_pt1 | contig 22605 bp, 14 predicted proteins | sample AG5_331_MG_FD_203126 | JGI IMG/M metagenome (GOLD analysis project Ga0302118, IMG submission 203126) | Marine microbial communities from Western Arctic Ocean, Canada - AG5_33.1 | ecosystem: Environmental > Aquatic > Marine > Oceanic | place: Canada: Western Arctic Ocean | collected 2017-10-01 | reverse complement strand
CGAATTAGCGGAGTTGGTCGCCACATTCGGTACATTTCTCGTACAGGATCTGGAATGTCGATCCATCGATCCTGACTGACTTCCTGCATAATCAGCTCAGTCGGGAAGAGTGGCGCTAGGTCAGCAGGTCCGGCAGGTTCAAGTGTTCCTGGGTGCAGCGGAGGGGATAAAGGCGTAGGTAGGTCAGCCGAGACGTTGTACCACTGCTTCGGAATGTCATTCTCGGAAAGTAAAAACTTTTTCTGTTTCTGATCAACCACATCATTCTCCGATCGCTTATTTGCGTGCTGAATCGAATTGAATCGTCCACACCAAGAGTAAAATTGTTGGGAAGTATATATGCAGCTAGCGCCATACGATGTGAAATCGTCGTGAAAGCAGATTCCGTCTTCAGCCCACGGTCATTCACAAATCAAGCATGTGGAATATACAGTAACTTTTCTTTAGCAATCTGAAACTATTCGAAAGTCAGGGAACCTTGCTCATAGTGGGTGGGATTATTCATTGTCGGACGTTGCCCATGCTCCAGTTGCCTTGTTTGCGTTGTTCCACCAACCGGGCTGGGCCTCAGGCGAATCGACATCGACTGCAAACTCTTCCAAAGCCTCTGGAATTAGCTCGATACCGAGTCCAGGGCGACCGCTCGGGAATATAGAGCCGTCTCGAACATCAAACATCGGAGTGATGATCTTCTCGAAAGTCTCGAACCAAGTGTGCAAGCACTCTTCTCGGTAGAGGTTTGGGATTGCAATCGAAGCTTGGAACGATGCTGCAATAGCTACCGGTCCTAGTGCATCGTGGGGGCTCACTGTGATGTATTGAATTTCAGCCATCGAAGCGATCCGACGGATTTCGCTAATACCTCCACACCAAGCAATGTCGGGCATGATGTAGTCGACCAAGCGATCACGGAGGATTTCGTCGTAGTCCCAGCGAGTGAAATGTCGTTCGCCAACACACAATGGAACGTTCGTATTCTCACGAATCTGTCGAAGTGCATTGTGATTCTCGACATGGGTAGGTTCTTCAAACCAAACGAGGTCTATATGTTCGATGGCGTTGGCTGCTTTGATCGCTGAAGCTACGTCCATTCGAGCGTGGGCATCTACCAGGATTTCGTAGTCGGGACCGACTGTTTCTCGTAGCGCTTCCATCCACTCGACAGCTTGCGCGATCGCCTTAGGTTCCATGCGTTCTACCATATTTGCGCCATAAAACGTTTCGCCCATGGTTCGACGGTTTGGAAATGGGTCGGTTTTAATCGCCTGATAGCCGGCTGCCATAGTGAGACGTGCTTCTTCTTGCATCGTTTCGATGCCCTGACCGGCACTGATGTCACGAACGTGTGTATAGAGCGGCACGCTCTCTCTAACTGCACCACCGAGAAGATCATAAACAGGTACACCAAGCACTTTGCCTTTGATATCCCAAAGTGCGATATCGATCGCGCTGATTAAGTGAGAAATATAGCCGCGACCGTTGAGATCGGAATTTACGTGGAAGATGCGCTGCCAGATTTCCTCTATGTTCTTGGGATCGGAACCGACAACAAGCGGCTTGATAGCTTCGATTCCGCGGACTAGATGGCTGTTTACGGCGTAATCGGTGCATTCGCCTAAACCAGACACACCTTCGTCGGTTTCAACTTCGACAAAGAGCCATGCGAGACCCGGAATCGGCATAACAACGTGAGTTTTGATATCGGTGATTTTCATGGAAAGGGATTTGTACTCGGCGAGTTTTAGTTAAAGTGAGGCAGATTGTAGCCGCAAATAACACTAGAGTCTTGGTTTGACTCAGACCGCACCTTGATGAGCAGTGAGAAGAAACACCGCGCTGGCATGGACTGTGTCTCCGTTTTAATACTTGATTGAGCTCTTGAGCACGGAACGGCCAAAAACGGTCGCAGTTAGCGGTATTATTCTCCTGATAGTTAGTTTCATTTATAATTTATCTACGGATTTGATCTCGATTGCATGCCGATTAAACGCCGTTATCAACAAATAATCGACAGGAAAAGTTAATGACCTCACGTGTCAATCCCAGCAACGACACTGCAGAAGTTTCGATTGCCGATGTGCTCGGAACCGGATCTGATCCGGTCACTCGCGAGATTCAAACTCACGCTGCCGGTCCTAAAGGCACTGTCCCGTTCACTGCTGAATTCCTGATCGAAGAGCCGAGTGGTAACCACTTTGGCATGACTCAGAACGCTGGTATGGGCTGGAATCCTTCGGAGTTGATGCGCAAGCAGTTCATCATTCTTTCGACTGCTGGTGGCGTGAAAGAAGAAGATGGATCGCCAGTGGCGCTGGGTCTGCACACAGGGCACTTTGAACTCATTGACATGGTTAAATCAGCAGCAAAAGAGCTGAAGGAGCTGAAATCGGTTCCGTTCGCAGCGTTTTGTTCCGACCCTTGTGATGGCCGAACTCAGGGCACGACTGGAATGCTCGACTCGCTGCCATACCGAAACGATGCAGCACAAGTATTCAGGCGCATCGCTCGTTCGCTTCCGACTGTTCGGGGAGTATTGGGCATAGCTTCGTGTGACAAGGGCCTGCCAGCAATGATGATGGCGCTTGCTGGTCTGCATAACCAGCCGGGTGTTATCGTGCCGGGCGGAACGACTCTCAAGCCACACATTGGTGAAGACACTGGTCAGATTCAATCGATCGGTGCACGATTTGCACAGGGCGAAGTAACTCTCGAATACGCACAAGACGTCGGATGTCGTTCATGTGCGTCACCGGGCGGCGGCTGTCAGTTCCTCGGAACTGCAGGAACTTCTCAGGTCGTTTCTGAAGCTCTAGGAATGGCTATCACTCACTCTGCACTCTCACCAAGTGGTACGCCTGCTTGGCACGACATTTCACGACGCTCCGCTCGTGCTCTCGTAATGATGGAACACCGCGGAGTTACTTCGCGAGATATTCTCACGGACGCCGCATTTGAGAACGCAATGGCTGTTCATGCTGCTTGCGGCGGATCGACGAACCTACTGCTGCACATGCCAGCTATCGCACACGCTGCTGGTCGACGACGTATGACTGTGGGCGATTGGAATAGAATCAACCTTGAAGTCCCTCGCTTGGTCGACGTTCTTCCAAACGGTCCTGTAGGTCACCCAACCACTCAGCTTTACGCTGCAGGTGGTGTTCCTGAAGTAATGCTTCACCTTCGAAAGCTGGACCTAATCGACACGAGCGTTATGACGGCTACTGGCCAGACTCTCGATGAAAACCTTAACTGGTGGGCAGATTCCGAACGACGACACGACGTTCGGAAATACCTAAGAGATGTTGATGGAGTTGAGCCTGACAACGTGATCATGTCGCCAGAGGGTGCCAGTAAGAAGAATCTTACGAGCACGGTTACGTTCCCAATGGGCAACATCGCCCCTGAAGGCTCAGTGATCAAGAGCACCGCAATCGACCCTTCGGTGGTTGATGACGACAATGTGTACCGAAAACTCGGCCCTGCTCGTGTGTTCCGCTCTGAGCGTGGAGCAATGGCGGCTATCAAGTCGCGCGACGAAGATCAGAAGATCAAAGCTGGCGACATCATGGTCGTCACATGTGGTGGTCCTCTCGGAACCGGTATGGAAGAGGTTTACCAGCTAACAGCTGCCCTGAAGCACCTTTCATACGGCAAGCAGGTGGCCTTGATCACCGATGCTCGATTCTCTGGTGTTTCAACGGGTGCATGTATCGGACATGTCGGGCCTGAAGCATTAGCTGGAGGCCCGATTGGTCGTGTTGAAGATGGCGATATGATCGAGATTATCGTCGATCGTAAAAATCTTTCAGGCTCATTGAACCTCGTCGGAATGAACGGCGAGAATAAGGGAATCGACTGGGGCACAGCTGAACTTGAGAAGCGTACTGAGCCAGATGATCTTTCTCCACATCCGCAATTGCCAGATGACACCCGGCTGTGGGCCGCTTTGCAGTCGGCTTCAGGTGGAACATGGGGCGGTTGCGTGTTCGATGTCGACTCAATCGTCGAGACTATCGAAGCCGGCAAGAAAGCTTTAGGTAGATAAGGGTCAGGTCGTAATCATGGATCAGCACTACACAACGACAATGGATAGCCGGTTGGGCGTATTGACTTTGGTTGCGACGGATCTCGGTCTACGAGCGATCAAATGGCCCGTGGAGCGGGCAGGTCGGCTGTCGTTGCCGGAAGAAATGATACATAGTCAGGATCATCCGATACTGGAAGCTGCTCGTGTTCAACTTGAGCAGTATTTTCGAGTCGAGCGTACTGAGTTTGATTTGCCATTAGATCTACGCGGAACTGAATTTCAACGTTCAGCATGGGCGGGTCTAGCGACGATCCCGTACGGAGAAACTGTTAGCTACAGCGAGCATGCGGCGCGAATTGGTAGGCCGAAAGCAGTTCGAGCTATCGGCGCAGCGAACGGTCGTAATCCAATCTCCATCGTCCTGCCGTGTCACCGTGTCGTAGGCGTAAACGGCAACCTAACAGGCTTCGCAGGCGGAATTGAAACAAAACGTGATTTGTTGACGTTAGAAAAAAACATTCGAATTCGATAGACGCTGAACAGCTCTAGCCATAACGAACCGTCTGCGAACGCAACAACCGTCGGCGCTGTTGAAGCGGTCAGTAATCCAACGATCATAAGCCGCCCAGAGAGGTATTTCTGGCGTGACGATTGTAGTGGTACTCGCAGCTTTCGCCGTTGTTATCTGGAGCATTGTTCAGGCAGTAACGGCTGACGGATCAGCAGCGGCGCAGGGCGGTATTCGCTGTTTGATCGGATAGTGCGGACGATTATTAACGATTGGTTCGATTTATAACTAGACCAGAACCGTATCGTTCAGCTTCATCAGGCGACCCGATAGAACTACTGTTGAAGCTTGGTCCATGTCGCGAATGTTTTTCGCAGGGTCACCAGCAAATGCAGCCAAATCAGCGGACATTCCCGCCTCAAGGCTTCCAATTTGCTTAACAAGCCCTAGCGCTTCTGCCGTGCCGGTTGTCGAAGCGTTAATCGCCTTCCAGTTCGTCCAGCCGAGCAATTCAACTAGCGCCCAAGCGTTTGCTGCCGATCGATCGTGAGTGCCGTAAGCCATTCCCATGTCGAGTCCGGTTGTGAACCTCACGCCGGCGTCAGTCATGTCGTTGAGCCTATCGAGATGCTCACCTTCTGGAACAACCTTGTACGAAACTGCCCAGTGAGGATCAGCAGGCCCAACTTCGCCGCGTTGTTTTGCCTCAACTCCTAGAAGGTGGTGTCCGATCGTAGGATCGACCCACTGACCTTGATCGGCCATTTGCTTCACTGTTTCGGCAGTGTAGTCGAGTCCTTTATTTGGGTCTGAGTCGTACCAACGAGCGTGGATCAGTTGATCAACACCCGCTTCGACTACATTACGAGTTCCTTGAGCCGAAAGCGTGTGAGAGACAATCGGCACATTCATACGGTGTGCCTCTTCGACGGCTGCTTTTAACACGGCTACCGAGTATTGAGGCGTGCGTGGATTGGCTGTTGGAGTGAACATTCCTCCGGTTGCCATCATCTTGATTACATTGGCACCGAGTTTTACTTGAGTTCTAATGGCAGTTCTAACTTGATCTTCGGTATCAGCCTCGGTTCCGAAGAACCAGCAGTGTCCGGCGGTGATGGTGATAGGTGTGCCAGCCAACAACAGGCGAGGGCCCGGAACGTGTCCATCGTTGACCATTTGCCGTACTGCGAATGCAACTTCGTTCTTCGAACCAAGATCACGAATGGTGGTCGTTCCCGCCAACACTGCTTTGCGCATGTTATTCGTAGCGCGGATCGTAAGCTGCTGATCGTTCTCACTCATGGCAAGCGCTTGAGCATCGTGAGTAGCACTGCAATGCATGTGCGAGTGAGCATCGACTAGCCCCGGCAGCAGCGAGACATCACCGATATCGTGTACTTCATACGATTCATCTGCCGATGAGAGTTTAGCGATTGGCTCAACGGCTGTAATAACACCGTCTTCAACAACAACTGCGTGGTCTTCTAGCCAGCCTGAAACCTCGGGGTTTGCCACTCGCTTTGCTTTGAATATGCTCTTGTTCGTCATGAATATACTGTCCGAGGCGTTTACGCCTCATTTTTGTGATGCTCTCGATTGCGAAACGAATATTAGTCCCTATTTATCGAATTTACTTCTCGTCGTTATAGTGAATTTCGAATACTCCGTCAGTGATGAAAATTCCGACCATGTCGTCTTCGTCGGTTGCACCGTGCTCCATAGTTCCACCCTGAGGGAACCATACCCACGTTCTGGGGCCATAAACGCCGTTGTAAGTACGAAGTTTGCCTTTTAGTACGAAAATTACGCCTGATCTATCACATGTGAGATAAACGCCCGGATGTCGGATGACGTAATCAGTTGTGAACACCACAAAAAAGCCCCCAACATATTGTCGAGGGCTTTTTCTAATTCGCTTTAGTGGCGATCCCGAGCAGATTCGAACTGCCGATCTCCTCCTTGACAGGGAGGCGTGTTAGGCCGCTACACCACGGGACCGCGTAAACGGCTAATAAAAACCGCTTGTACTGAGAATACGGCTGGTACCTAATGCCAGTCAACACTTCAGTTGACGATTTAATACCGGCGTTTCTATAAATCCGAGCCAGCCTGATGTTCAACCGTAGTTGCAGCCGATGCCTTTGTACCCGATTTCAACTTCGCCAGAAGACGTGACCATGACTGGCGTTATTTTGTCTCCGCCAGAGAGGCGCTGGACCTCTACCCACTGGTCTGGCTCTTTGGACACGTCGACCTCACGGTATGAAATATCGCTTTTTACGAGATCCTCTTTGAGAAGATCGCAGTATCCGCACGTCGGATGGGTGTAAACGATTGCGACGCCATCGACTGGCGGATGTTCGGTTTTGGGCATTCCTGTTCCTGATTCGCTGCTGAGCTACTCGTAATACCGAGTCTTAGACAGCGCTGATTCTTCTATTTGCGATACATCGACTAGTTCGATCAAATACTGTTTACAAAGCATGCGATGTAAAAAGCCGTAAAAACGTACTTCAGATATTACATATCGATCGATTTTTCGCCAGAAAGATATCCTTCCGGGTCTTCTTCAAACGCCACTTTACAGCCAGGACCACAGAAGTAGTAGACGTTACCGTCGTGAGTAGACGCGCCGCCGCCGGGGTTGCTGGTTTCGACCGTCATGCCGCATACAGGGTCGATTGCGGTTTCGGACTTGCCACTAGTTAGGAACGGAATTTTCATTACTGGACTCCTTTTATTTCGAGATCTTGATCGTTAGTGGATTGCTAGATAGTTGCGTTGGCGTTCGCTTAATGCGTGCTCCACGTCCAAGACGCAGTGAGTTTGTGACTACCGTCACCGAACTAAATGCCATGGCTCCTGCGGCTACTATTGGATTCAGAAATCCAAACTCTCCGATGATCGGTTGCAGGAAGCTCGGGGCCGATCCATCGTTGAATATTGGATAGAGAATTCCGGCTGCGATGGGTATGAGCAGTACGTTGTAGAAGAATGCCCAAAACAGATTCTGCTTGATGGTGCGCATCGTGCTGCGACTGAGATCAATTAGCTCAGCTACGATCGATGGGTCACCCGAAGTAATCGTTACATCGGCTGCTTCGATGGCGATATCGGTGCCAGAGCCGATCGCTATGCCTACATCGGCGGTAGCAAGCGCAGGCGCGTCGTTTATGCCGTCACCAACCATTGCCACGACCTGATCGCCTCGCTGGAGGTCGATGATTGCTGCGGTTTTGCCTCCAGGCATGACGTCTGCAATTACGTTTGTGATTCCAATGACTGCCGCTACTTTTTCGGCTGTTCGTCGGTTATCGCCGGTAAGCATTACGGTTTTGATTCCGCGTGCTTTCAATTCACGTATTGCGTCGGCAGCTTCGGGTTTCAAACTATCGGAAACACCGATTATCCCGATAGGTTCACCGTCTTTTGCTACGGCCAGAACGGTTTCGCCACGTTCAGCAACGACAAATCCCTTTTCGGAGAATTCATAGGCAGCCGGAAAATTTTCCTCAATGAAAGTAACGCTTCCAATGATCACTTTAGATCCGTCGACAGTGGCGGTGATGCCTCGACCCGGAACAGCGTTTACATCTGTTGCAGCAGGTATATCAAGATTTCGTGTTTTGGCTTCAGCGATGACCGCACTTGCGAGTGGATGTTCTGAGTTTGCTTCAGCAGAAGCTGCTAGTTGAAGCAGCTCGCCTTCGCTAATGCCGAATGCCAGGATGCTTGAAATAGACGGCTTACCCTCGGTGAGAGTCCCAGTTTTGTCGAATACAACCGTATCGATCCTGTGAGCACGTTCGAGTGCATCAGCGTTTCGAATCAAAACTCCACTTGAAGCGCCACGGCCCATTCCTACCATGATTGCGGTAGGGGTGGCGAGTCCGAGTGCGCAAGGGCAAGCGATTACCAGTACAGCCACAGTCATGAGAAGTGCGTTGATCATGGCTGGTTCAGGAGCTACGAGTGACCAGACCGCAAATGTCAGAATCGAAATTGTCAAGACAACCGGGACGAATAGCGCTGTAACTTTATCGACTAAATGCTCGATGGGCGCACGAGACGACTGGGCTTGCTGAACCATTCGAACGATTCCGGCGAGAACGGTGTCACGTCGGACGGCAGAGGCAACGAATCGAACAGCGCCTGTGCCGTTTACCGTTCCAGTGAATAGGCCGTCGCCAGATTGCTTTTCTACCGGAACTGGCTCGCCAGTGAGCATGGATTCATCGATTGTCGTGTTGCCTTCAATGATGTCACCATCAACCGGAACACGTTCACCGGGGCGTAAAACGATAGTGTCGCCGGCGATAACTTCGGCAATATCAATTTCGACTGACTCACCGTCTCGAATAACTACCGCCACCGATGGCTGCAGGCCCATTAGCTTCTTGATCGCATCCGAAGTGCGTCCTCTTGCCCTTGCCTCAAGCCATCTGCCGAGCAAGACGAGACCGATGATCGAAGCTGAAACGTCGAAGTAGGTGCCTGTCGAATGGCTTCCACCAACTGCTGCTCCTGAGAACGTCAGAGAATCATCGAACATAGACCGAATGATCGTCACGGCGAGACTGTAGAAATAGGCAGCCGAAGTTCCAATGACGACAAGCGTGTTCATGTTTGACGTGCGCAGCCTTGTAGCTGCCCACGCCGATTTATAGAACCTGCTTCCAGCCCAGAATTGAACGGGAGTCGCCAGCGCCAGGAAGAAAATATTTACCGTGGTTGGCGATAGCTTCGAAAGCGAGTCGATCTTTGTGTAGTTCATGGCGATCATAACGAAAGCCGCTACGAGAAGACTGACGATCATCATGTTCCTGGTGGATTTCAGCTCTGCTTCACGGATCTTTCGATCGCCATCAGCGAATATCGAGGTGTCCTCGTCAGCGAAACTTCGAACTGAATACCCTGCTCCTGATAGAGCATCACGAACATCTGGCTTGGTAACTGAACTTGTGGCGAACTCGACTGTTGCTGTTTCAGTGCCGAGGCTCACTCGAGCGTTCGTAATACCCGGTAGCTCTCTAAGAGCGTTTATGACGTGATGAACACACGCTGCACAAGTCATACCGCCGACGCTGAAGGTCAGGGTCGAAATGTTATCTGCGACTTCTTCATCGAACGGCAGATGGTCAAGGTTGGGATTAGCGGTCTGCAATTTCGTACAACTCCACTAGTTCGCTCAGTACCTGCTCTTCTCTGCCTTCTTTAACTCCATCGACGACGCAAGTGTGTAGGTGCCCGTCGATAAGCTGAGATTCAAGCTTCTGGAGTGCGCGCCGTACGGCAAATGTTTGGCGAAGGATGTCGACACAGTAGCGTTCTTCGTTGACCATTTTTTTCACGCCGGCAAGATGTCCCTCGATGTAGCTCAAACGCTTGATCGCATCGGACTTAGTCTCGGATTTTGCTGCTTCGTGCTGCGGGTGATCGTGGTGTTCGTGAATCATCTAACCCTCACGCATTTTATAGGCGGTTTGTGTGTATTATTATGAATCTTATACCCCCCCTAGGGGGGTGTGGTTAGTAATGTAATTTGTTATTTGTTTAGACGCGGGGCCTGATGACGAAAAAATCTGTTCTTGGATTACTGTTCATCGTGATTGTCGTCTTCGTCGCGGCGTGTGGCGACAACAGTATGGATACGAGGGTTGACGTTGGTTCGCCTGCATCGTCATCGTCGTTGAAATTCCCAGTTGAAATAACTGAGGACCGAATCGAAGCTGGTGAAATCATTTATATCGATAACTGCGCATCGTGCCACGGTCCTGTCGACGGTCGACAGGTTTTGGATTCGGCACCTCCGCACGGCGATACTGGGCACACTTGGCATCACCCCGACAGGCTGCTGTACCAATGGATTCTCGATAAGCCGCCACTCGCCACACTAATGCCCGCGTTCAGGGGCACTTTGACTGATGAACAAGTGATGCAGGTATTGGCTTACATAAAAAACCATTGGTTACCCGAAATTAAGAATCGCCAGAACGAAGGGTCAGTTCAGTACGAGGCTCAGGTTTTCGAGTTCGGGACGGAATGATTGCTGAACGTTAGGAGTAAAGCCCCGAGGATTACTTCTCAGTAATCTTTAACTGGACGGCTGAACTCAGTGTCCACCGCGGTGAATAAATCTTGACAGGAGTTGTACTTTCATATCGGGTATTTGAACTTTTCCAGCGTGCTCACGCCCCCGTTGATCGAGTTCGCGTAGCCGTTCGGGCAGCTTTGAGCTTTATTACACTCCAGCCATTTGTAACGGCTTGAAGCGCAGGGGGAGGGTCGGTGAGGTTTTTCACAAACGCGAATGCGAAGTAGCTAAACCCGCTAAGAATTATTTCTTTAGTTTTTGTCTTCAGCACCACAAACCCTTGAGTACGAATCATTCGTTTCTCTTGCAGATAAGACACTAATAGAAAACTGTAAACCATATTTTTTGCAATTTGCGTGTTCTACTCAACCCCATCTTTTAAGTATGCAACTGCCAATATGCCCCTTTGGGGTATCTAGATTTCAGTTACGGTCGTTTGGAAAACTACGGAGTCAAGTCGTTTAGTTGCCACATCAAGACCACTCAAAAGCGCGCCACTCTCAAAACTTGCATTGACAGGCGGGATGGTGTACGGCTAGAATTTGAGGCTGGCAGAGAAATGTCCATCTCTTTTCGTCTCGCTCTGGTTCATATTTGTTTAATCCCTACATTACCGAAAGTTCACGCGGTTGATCCATGTGTCCTTCGGTTTTTACGCGTTTGAGAACGATTCTCGCCCGCGTGTAATCCATCCTTCATCACTCTAGGAGTGTGTGTGCATGGTCATCGCTGATCGCCGGTTAGCCCCATCAGAACAGCCTGGTTACAAAGGCTTCAACAGCATTTCTAACAATGTTGACGTTCCAAGTCTCGTTCATGTTCAGGTCAATTCCTTTGAATGGCTAAAGACTGAGGGGCTAAAAGATATCCTCGAAGAAATCTCCCCAATTGAGGATTTCTCAGGCGGCCGTTTTGATCTTAAGTTCCTGAGTCATGAAATTCGAAAGCCAAAGCACACCGAACGGGAGTGCCGAAAGCGTGAGATTACCTTCTCGGCTCCGCTATACATCACAGTTCAACTTGTGATCAAGGAGACTGGTGAAGTAAAAGAACAGACATTGTTCTTTGGCGATGTTCCGATGATGACTCGCAACGGCACATTCGTTATCAACGGTGCTGAGCGTGTTGTTGTTTCGCAACTAGTTCGATCACCGGGTGCATATTTCACAACAAAGACCGACCCAGCAACGGGACGAAAGCTTTGCAGTGCTAAGCTGATCCCTTATCGTGGAGCGTGGATTGAGCTCGAAACGAGCAACAAGGACCTGCTTTCAGTAAAGGTTGACCGAAAGCGCAAGGCGCCTATTTCAACTCTTCTCCGTGCTTTGGGTTGGGCCACCGATGAGGAAATCCTCGGCCTCGTATCCGATGTCGATGATGACCCGGTTCACAACTTCATGCAGGCGACTCTTACTAAGGACACTGCCGCTGCGACTGAAGAAGAGGCTCTTATAGAGTTCTACCGACGTCTACGCCCTGGCGAGCCGCCTAGTGTCGACAACGCTCGTGAGTTGATCGATAACCTATTCTTCAACGAACGAAAATACGACCTTGGTCGTGTTGGTCGATACAAATTGAACCGCCGACTTGGCCTCGACGAGAAGACTCGAACTCTGACGAAGAATGACTTCGTTGAGATGATTAGACGAATGATCACGATCAACAACGGTCGAGCTTCAAACGACGATATCGACCACTTGGGCAACCGCCGAGTACGAGCTGTTGGAGAACTCATTCAGAACCAGCTTCGTGTTGGACTTCTGCGAATGGAACGTGTTGTAAAAGAACGCATGACCACACAGATGGACCCAGCCACTACGACTCCTGCTGCTCTGATTAATATCAGGCCAGTAGTTGCTGCTGTTCGTGAGTTCTTCGGTGGATCGCAGCTTTCTCAGTTCATGGACCAGACCAATCCACTTGCAGAGCTAACGCACAAGCGTCGCTTGTCAGCTCTTGGCCCTGGCGGACTTTCACGAGAGCGCGCCGGATTTGATGTGCGTGACGTGCACGCATCTCACTACGGTCGAATATGCCCAATTGAAACTCCTGAAGGGCCAAATATTGGTCTTTTAGGTTCGCTTGCGTCATATGCACGATTGAACAGCTACGGATTCATTGAGACTCCGTACCGTAGAATTCTTCGAACCATGTCGAGCGTAAACCCCGACATTCAGGGGCGAACTCCGCTCGAGGACATCAAGGATGATGATGGCAAGATTGTCGTCGCCGCAGGCAAGCCAGTCACTATTCCGATCGCGGAAGTGGTCAATGCTCTGTCTTCACGGGAGATAAAGGTTCAGCCTTACGTTACTACCGATGAGGCTGACCGAGATTATCTTTCGGCTGATGATGAAGAGCACAACACCATTGGTCAGGCAACGACACCAATGGATGCTAAGGGTCAAATCACTACCGACCTCGTTGAAGTTCGGCAGGGTGGCTCTGAGTCATACACATACGTTCACCCTGATGAGGTCAACTACATCGACGTGTCTCCGATGCAGATCGTAAGTATTTCGACTGCGTTGATTCCGTTCCTCGAGCACGATGACGCTAACCGGGCTCTCATGGGTTCGAACATGCAACGTCAGGCAGTTCCGCTGGTCAAGCCTCAGTCTCCTTTAGTCGGAACTGGCATGGAATGGCGTGTTGCTACTGACTCAGGTCAGGTTCTGATGTCTGAAACTGATGGAGTTGTTTCAGCGTCGACCAGTGATCATGTGAAGGTTCTTGGCACTGATGGAGAAACGACAGAGTACCCATTAACTAAGTTTGTTCGTTCAAACCAGGGAACTTCGATAAACCAGCACCCAATCGTTCATAAAGGCGACAAGGTAATTCCTGGTTCACCACTCGCTGATAGTTCTTCTACAGAGAACGGTGAACTTGCTCTGGGGCAAAACCTGCTTGTAGGTTTCATGACTTTCGATGGTCACAACTATGAAGACGCAATCATACTCAATGAAGACCTCGTGAAATATGACCGGTACACGTCTATTCACATTGATAAGCACGAAGCTGAATCTCGAGAGACCAAGCTGGGTCCAGAAGAGATCACTCGTGACATTCCTAACGTTGGTGAAGAGAGCCTGAGAGACCTTGATGAAGAAGGTATCGTTCGAATTGGAGCGTGGGTAACCCCTGGCGATATTCTGGTCGGCAAGATCACACCTAAAGGTGAGACTGAACTTACTGCTGAAGAGAAGCTCTTGCGGGCCATCTTCGGAGAGAAGGCACGTGACGTCAAAGACACTAGCCTCCGGGTTCCGCACGGCCAACACGGCAAGGTTATCGACGTTCGTATCCTGACCAAGAAAAACGGCGACGACATGCAGCCCGGTGTTACCAAGACCGTTCGTGTTTGGGTTGCCCACACACGAAAGATCAACGAAGGCGACAAGATGGCTGGGCGGCACGGTAACAAGGGAATTGTTGCAAAAGTACTTCCACGAGAAGATATGCCATTCCTGCCAGATGGTACCCCGCTTGACATCATGCTTAACCCGATTGGTGTTCCTTCCCGAATGAACCTTGGACAATTGCTCGAAACTCACTTGGGCTGGGCTGCTAATACTCTTGGCTTCCACGCTCGAACGCCGGTATTCGACGGTGCGCAAGACAGCGTTATCGAAGACCAGCTCGCACGTGCATGGTTCGTTCTAGAATCGAAGGCTAAAAACAACGAGGATCTTGATTCAGATAAAATTGACTGGACGAAGATTGATGCGTACTTAGAAGAGCGCGGTTTCGACCGTGATCGACTCTGGAGTGACGCTCAGTCTAACCGTGGCGTGGCTCGAGAAGCCTGCCTGCGTATCTGGTTGAAGGATTATGCTGGAGTTGAAACCGAAAGTATGAAGCCTTCGGAACTCATCCAGGAGTCACTCAAAGTATCGCGTGAACGAAACCTTTCAGCGCCTATCTTCGGCAAGCAGTTGCTACACGATGGTCGAACGGGTCTTCCATACGACGCTCCGATTACAGTCGGAAACGTTTACATGCTGAAGCTCATTCACTTGGTGCAGGACAAAATCCACGCACGCTCTACCGGTCCTTACTCGCTTATCACTCAGCAGCCTCTTGGTGGTAAAGCCCAGTTTGGTGGACAGAGATTTGGTGAAATGGAAGTTTGGGCGCTGGAAGCATATTCAGCCGCTTACACACTTCAAGAAATGCTAACGATTAAGTCTGACGACGTGATCGGTCGAGTGAAAACCTACGAGGCTATCGTGAAGGGTGAAGAGGTAATTCAGCCGGGCGTCCCTGAATCCTTTCACGTTTTGCTGAAAGAGCTTCAAGGTCTTGGGCTTTCGGTCGAGCTTCTAAATGAAGATATCGAACGATTCACTCAGGCTCAGACACAGTCTCAAGAAATGTCCGCAACGCTTGGAGCACCGCTGGATTGGAATGATCTTAGCGATGAGCCACTCGGCGCTCTAGACATTGAAGAACTTAGTATTGGCGATGATCCAGTGGCTGTAGTTTCAGATGATTTAGATGACGAAGAATCGGACAACGATGATTCAGACTCAAACGATGACGACAAGGCAGATGTGCCTACTGAAGATTCGCTTGAGGCTCTCGCTTCGAAAGAATCTAAAGATGATTCGGATGCCATTCATGGTGTCGAAGACGAAGAGAACTAACAAAACAAATTACGTCCCGCCTGAGTTCGCTTGATCTCCGGTGGGGCATTTTAACTTTGCTGACTTAGCTGGTCAGCTTTACTACCGGGTTAACCGCCCACGAGGGGCACTCCTCGGAAAGCAAGGAAACGGCCACATATGACGCAGTCGGGCGCCGATTTCAACGCAATCAGAATTTCTCTGGCTTCGCCTGAGCAGATTCGAGCTTGGTCATACGGAGAAGTGACCAAACCTGAGACGATTAACTACCGCACACTGCGGCCGGAAAAAGACGGTCTGTTTTGTGAACGTATTTTTGGCCCTACCAAGGACTGGGAGTGCTATTGCGGTAAGTACAAGAAGATTCGTTACAAGGGCGTAATTTGCGACCGTTGTGGTGTCGAAGTTGCACGTTCCAAGGTTCGTCGCGAACGAATGGGTCACGTCAAGCTTGCTTCACCTGTAGCGCACATCTGGTTCTCGAAGGGCACACCTTCACGGTTGGGTCTACTTCTTGACCTTTCACCTCGTAACCTTGAGCGAGTTCTTTACTTCGCTCAGTACGTGGTTACTTCGGTCGACGGTACAGCGCGCGAGGATGCTATTAAGCAGCTTGAATCTTACCGAGATGCTGAAGTCAACCGACTCGGAGAAGATTTAAAAGACTCACTTGCTGGTGACGCTGTTGAATCAACACTCGGCACAACTATGCAGGTGATGTTCGAAGCGCGTGTTGAAGCCGACCGTATTGCTCTTGAATTTGCCGAATCCGACAAGCCTAAGAAAAAGATCACGAAGGCTCAGCAGACGAAGGCCGATAAAGCAGCAGCTGAACTCGTAGAGGCTCACAATTCCGAAGTTGCCAGCTTCAAGGGCGAAGGTGCAGCTACTAAGCTTTCAGAACTTACTGACGAGCAGATGGCTGGCGTTGAAGCCGATGTTCAAGACAAGATTGATGATCTGGAATCCATCCAAGTGATGGACCTTCTAACTGAAGCTCGATTCCGCGAGCTTCGTGACAAGTTTGGACAGGTTTTCAAGGCATCAATGGGTGCAGAATCAGTTCTTGAAATTCTTCAGAACACTGACCTTGATGCAGTTCGCGTCGAACTCCAGGATCAGGTTCGAAACACTTCAGGTCAGCGCCGCAAGAAGGCAATCAAACGACTCCGTGTTGTTGAAGCCTTCCGAAAGAGCGGAAACAAGGCCGAGTGGATGGTTCTTACAGTTCTACCGGTTCTTCCGCCAGAACTTCATCCAATGGTCCAGCTTGACGGTGGGCGATTCGCTACCAGTGACTTGAACGATCTGTACCGAAGGGTTATTAATCGAAACAACCGGTTGAAGCACCTTATCGATCTACAGGCTCCAGACATCATCATTCGAAACGAAAAGCGAATGCTGCAGGAAGCGGTTGACGCCCTCATAGACAACGGTCGACGTGGTCGAGCCATTCAGGGAAGCCACAACCATAAGCTGAAGTCATTGACCGACTTGCTGCGTGGTAAGCAGGGTCGATTCCGCCAAAACCTTCTCGGTAAGCGAGTTGACTACAGCGGACGATCAGTCATTATCTCTGGGCCTCAACTCAAGATGAACCAGTGTGGGCTGCCTAAGAAGATGGCACTCGAACTGTTCAAGCCGTTCGTAATGAACGCACTTGTTGTGAAGGGTTACGCCCATAACATCAAGAGCGCAAAGCGAATGACTGAGCGAGCACGTCCGGAAATCTGGGATCTTCTCGAAGAAGTTATTCAGGACCACCCGGTAATGCTTAACCGTGCGCCAACACTTCACCGACTCGGTATTCAGGCTTTTCAGCCGATACTTGTCGATGGATCAGCAATTCAGATTCACCCACTTGTATGTACAGCTTTCAACGCTGACTTCGACGGTGACCAGATGGCTGTGCACGTTCCGCTTTCACGTGAAGCGGTTAACGAAGCAAACAAACTCATGCTTTCAACCAACAACATGCTTGCGCCAAGCTCGGGATTCCCGATTGTTTCGCCAACGTTGGACATGGTTCTTGGTATGTACTATCTCACGGGTATTGACAACGAAGAACTTACGCATGTTGAACGTGATGAAGAAGGCAACGCCAAGTACAAGACGTACGCCAACTTTGAAGACGCTCGATATGCATTCGAGATTGAGCGCGTAAAACTACGTGAAGTTGTTCGAGTTCGAGACGATAACGGTGAATGGATTGAGACGACCATCGGTCGAATTATTTTCAACCGTGCTCTTCCTGATCATATGGAATACCGCAACATTCTGTTCAACCGTAGTGTTATCGAAGCCACGGTTGGTGAAGTTGTAAACGAATACGGAAACGAAGAAACTGTAAAGATGCTGGACCAGATGAAGTCGCTCGGCTTCAAGTACGCAACACAGTCCGGTACGACAATTGCGATGAAGGACATTGTCGTTCCGCCGCAGAAGCAGTCGCTGCTATCTGCTGCTGACACAAAAATTTCTAAACTTGATGAGCAGATTAGCGGCGGCCTGATCACCGAGTTAGAACGTTACAAAGCTTCTGTAGAAATCTGGACCGATGTTTCAGACAAGATGACCAAAGCGGTTGAAGACACATTGCCTAATTACGGCGGCATCTTCACCATGGCCGATTCTGGAGCGAAAGGTAACATCGCTCAGATCAAGCAGATGGCTGGCATGCGCGGACTAATGTCTGACCCTAAGGGCAGAATTATTGAAATGCCTATTCGATCCTCATTCGCTGAGGGCCTGTCGGTTCTTGAGTACTTTATTTCGACTCACGGAGCTCGAAAAGGTCTTGCTGACACGGCGCTACGAACTGCTGACTCGGGCTATCTAACTCGACGTCTTGCTGACGTTGCACAGGATGTAATCATCACGACTGACGATGATCTTGGCGCTCAGGGAATCATGATTAATCAGGACCTAACAGGTATACAGGCACCGCTTGCAGACCGAATTGTGACTCGTTACGCATCTGAACCGATTATCAATCCTGCAACTGGCGAGATCATCGTTGATCGTGAGGAGTTGATTACTCGAGATATTGCTGAGGAGATCACAGCGGCAGAAGTGAAACATGCTTGGGTATTCTCACCGCTTTCTAGTACGACGCAGCGTGGTATTTCTCAAAAGTGTTACGGAGCATCACTTGCGACTGGTCAGCCAGCATTGCTGGGTGAAGCAGTCGGAATTATTGCTGCGCAGTCGATTGGTGAGCCAGGAACTCAGCTCACAATGAGAACTTTCCACACGGGTGGTATTGCCGGAAAGGACATCACATCCGGTCTCCCTCGTGTTGTTGAATTGTTCGAAGCGCGAACACCTAAGGGCATGTCGATACTTTCAGAAATCGGTGGGAAGATTGAACTTGCCCAGCTTCCCGAAGGTCGTGTAGTTCGGGTTATTTCATCTGAGGAATTCTCAGATGAAATGGACATTCCTCAGACTCACCGCCAGACCGTGAAAACGGGTGACTGGGTCGACGCGGGTGAAGCAGTTCTTTCTGTGAAGAAGACTGCAATGGCAGCCGCGGTCAAGGCAGGCACTGACGATGATATTGACGAAGAAATATTCGCTCCGGTAGCTGGGGTAGTGCAAGTCACGAAGACTTCCTTACGAATAACTTGGCAGGAATCTGACGAACGTGAATACGTTATTCCGGCAGCATCAGAAATTCTGGTGGCTGATGCCGAGAAGATCGAACCAGGTACTCCTTTGACGGACGGACCAAAGAATCCGCAGGATATTCTGAAAATCGAAGGCCAGGGCGCTGTACAGCGTTATCTGGTTGACGAAGTTCAGGCTGTTTACCGATCACAGGGTGTGCAACTGCACGACAAGCACATTGAGGTGATTGTTCGACAGATGATGCGTAAGGTTCGAGTCGATAATCCCGGGGGCAGCGATTTTCTTCCGGGTGAATTGGTGGACAGGCACGATTACGAGTTCACAAACAATAACATGCTTACTGCCGGCGGCGAAGCCGCAACAGCAAGCCCTGTTTTGCTTGGTGTAACAAGGGCTTCCCTTAACACCCAGAGCTTCTTAGCAGCAGCATCATTCCAGGAAACTGCTCGAGTGTTGACAGAGGCTGCTGTAAACGGATCTGTTGATCGATTGAACGGTTTGAAGGAAAACGTGATCATTGGACGATTGATTCCAGCCCGACTGGACCTATCGCCTGAAGGCCGTGACCGACTTGGACTCAAAGAGGGCGAAGCTAAATCTGGTCGACTCACCGGATTCACGCAAGCTCCTCCTGCAACGTTCGAAGATGCTCTTGCAGCTATTGGTGGTGGTGAAATGGTTGGTGCCGGTCCTAGTGCACCTTCCGGTGGCGATGTATTTGCAGCAGCAGCAGCTGTAGTTACTTCATCTGAGGCCCCAATCGGTGATGGTGGACTTTTAGCTGCGGTAACGGCTTTGACTGACACCTCGACTGTAAGTTCGGAATCGACTGATTCGGGTGGCGATGATGCTGCGAGAGCGGCTGCGGCACTTCGTGCTTCAACATCGACAGCTGAAGAGAACGTTGAATCTGCACCACAGTTTGTGGATGAAGGTGAAAGCAGTGAAGGCGAAAACTCGACTGAGTAACGTTTACTTTTATTGAACACGATAATTTCGTAGCCCTCGGTTTTATCCGGGGGCTACGAAATTAAGCGTATATACGAAGCAAACTTCCTAATCTCGTCGTAAATGCGCGGTTGTAGGTATAGCGGCAGAGCGAAAGATTTCATATAAAATTAATCAGTTGCCAACTACGTTTGACGTACACGGCGAAATACCGGGGGCGGTTAGCTCAGTTGGCTAGAGCGCGTCGTTGACATCGACGAGGTCACAGGTTCAAATCCTGTACCGCCCACCACCATATCTGTTTTGACTAATAAAAATAGATGTTGGATAGAGTAAGATCGTAACCATGTGCAATCGGTCGCAAATAGAGTTCAGAATCACCACGGTTCCTCGCGACACAACGGAGTGCAGCCCGCCTGATGGGCGCAGTACGTTGACTACGCAGGCACGTTGCCATCCCCCGACTTTTTTAGCTCGGCGACGTGCCCCACTTCGTTATTTATTCAATTTATCGTGATATGCACTGATTTACGGCGTTTCATGATTTGCCCTGCGAAGCACTAGGATCTTCTTTGTTTCGCTTTTATGGAGCTATTCGATATGGCAGACCGAGTTAAATTCAAAGATCTTTCACCCGCAGAACAGCAGGACCACCGCGATCGACTGCGTCACTCAACTGCGCATGTTCTGGCAGAAGCCGTAACGAAGCTATTTCCAAAAGTTAATCTCACGATCGGACCTCCGATCCAAGACGGTTTCTACTACGATTTTGCAGTTCCAGAGCCATTTACACCCGACGATCTCAAGAAGATCGAACTCGAAATGCGAGATTCGATTAGAGCCAACACTGAATTCATTGAACGAGAAACGAGTCGAGACGAAGCCCTTAAGCTAGTCAAAGACAACAAGTACAAAGTGGAAATTCTTCAAGGAATTCCTGCTGATGAACGTGTCACGTTCTGCAGCCATTCCGATGGATCTTTCGAAGACCTTTGTCGTGGTGGTCACATGCACAGAACTGGAGATATTAAGGCGTACAAGCTTCTATCGACTGCTGGCGCTTACTGGCGAGGTGATGAGAGCAACACAATGCTGCAGCGCATTTACGGCACTGCATGGGAATCACGCGACGCACAGAAGGCTTATCTGAAACGTGTTGAAGAAGCTGAAAAACGCGATCACCGAAAGCTAGGACGCACACTTGGGTTGTTCTTCTTTGACCCAATCGCTCCGGCTAGCCCCTTCTTCTTGCCTAAGGGTGCTCAGGTAATGAACAGCCTTATTGACTACGTAAAAGAGCTTTACGGCAAGTACGACTATCAAGAAGTAATGACACCGCAGATCTTCAACACTGAATTGTGGAAGCGATCTGGTCACCTCGATGCTTATGCCGAGAACATGTACTTCGTAGATGTTGATCAACGTGAATTTGGCGTAAAGCCGATGAACTGCCCTGCAGCAGCAATGCTTTATCTTGCTGACTCGCACAGCTATCGTGAACTACCGATGCGATTAGCCGACTTCGGTCGATTGCACCGAAATGAACGATCAGGAGTTACGCACGGTCTGACTCGAGTACGTTCGTTTGTTCAGGATGATGCACATATTTTTTGTACTCTCGATCAAATAGGATCAGAGATTAATTCGTTCTTAGAAATGCTCAAAGAGGCGTATGGCACGCTTGGATTTGATAGCTACCGCCTTGAACTTTCGCTTAGGCCAGAAAAACGCGTTGGCACGGACGAAATGTGGGATCAAGCTGAAACAGCCTTGACGGAGCTACTCGATGCTTCGGGCGTGGAATACACGGCAGAGGCTGGCGAGGGAGCGTTCTATGGCCCTAAGATCGATATTTTCGTGCCTGACGCCATCGGCCGTGACTGGCAGCTTGGTACCGTTCAGCTAGATTTTTCTCTTCCAGAACGATTTGATATGGAATACGCAGCTGAAGATGGTACTCGCCAGCGACCAGTTGTAATCCATCGTGCAATGTACGGATCGCTTGAGCGATTCCTCGGCGTGCTGATCGAGCACCTGTCGGGCGCATTCCCGCTGTGGATGGCTCCTGTGCAGGCGGTTGTGGTTCCGATCGCCGATCGCCACATTGATTTCTGTAACGAAGTCGGCGCTAAACTGAATGCAGCCGGAATCAGGGTTAAAGTGGACGACTCGAACGACCGAATGAATGCCAAAATCAGACAGGCACAACTTCAAAAAGTGCCTTACATGATCGTTGCTGGCGATCAGGAAATCGAAGCTGGAACCGTCGCTGTTCGGACGCGAACGGGCGAAAACCTAGACCCTATGACAGTCGACGAAGTCGTTGAGAAATTCGTGACACAAATAGCGAATCGCTCTTAACCTAGTTTTTTACCATGTAAATCTGACCATGAAAAACTTACAAAAAGCAGAAGGCTGTCAATTTGACGGTCTATTGCTTGCAGTGTAGCCTCGAACCTCTTGATATTCGTTCAGCGCTCCATTTGAAACTGTGGTGGCGAGTCCGATAATTCCGAGTAGTTCATCTAGTACAAACTTCAGAGCGCTGTGTCTTCGCGGACGCGGCGGTGGATCAGTAACCCCAAATGACATCTGACGACATCACAATTCATCGAGGACTTACGGGCGTTTACTTCGATAGGACTGAAACGACCTTCATCGATGGTAAAGAGGGTGTCCTTGAATACAGGGGCTACAACATCAATGACCTGGCTGAGCAGTCTACTTTCGAAGAAACCGGATACCTGCTGATTCACGGCAAGCTTCCTAC
>Ga0302118_10000303_pt1 | contig 22607 bp, 18 predicted proteins | sample AG5_331_MG_FD_203126 | JGI IMG/M metagenome (GOLD analysis project Ga0302118, IMG submission 203126) | Marine microbial communities from Western Arctic Ocean, Canada - AG5_33.1 | ecosystem: Environmental > Aquatic > Marine > Oceanic | place: Canada: Western Arctic Ocean | collected 2017-10-01 | reverse complement strand
GGTTGTGCCAGAACAGGGCAACTTTTTCTTCGAGCACACGTGGTGAATTGATCATCCGGAAGAACCAGCGGGCCGCGGTGAACTTGGGGTTCTCTTCGTCGGCATGCTCGGCGTGGAACCGTTCGAGCAGATCCTCCGCTGGCCGTACTTTGCTTTCAACATCGAGCAGGTCTTCGACGAGGTCTTCGTACGAAGATTCGGAAAGCTGTTCGAGTCGCCATGCCGGCGCACCGAACGCCGCTCGTCTCATCAAATGTCCGACCAACCGGATCTCGGTTCGGGTCGTTGTTGTCATTCGTTCAGCCCATCTTTTAAAACTATTCCCAATTCATCCGCAAATTACTAGAGGTCATACCTAGCGTCAATCCATGTTGTGGAGAGGGAACCAACGATGATTTTGTTATTGCGAGAGGCGAGGTACGAGGCTGGCGGTTCTGACAGAACCTGTGGTGACTGGTCTCAGCACTCTGACCACCACCATCTATATAAACAATGGGGGCTTGCGGGTATCGGCGGTAGGTGTTGTCAGCAGGTACAACAGGCGACCGAAACAGCTAATTAAATCGTGCTATTGGGTCAACTTAGGGTCAAGTAACAGAAAAGCCCCCACATTTCTGCGAGGGCTTTTTCATTTAATTGCGGTTTGGTGGAGCTTGAGGGACTCGAACCCTCTACCTCCTGCTTGCAAATTAGACGACCCATGTTTCAGACGTAACCAGACAGACCATTTCCTGAGTTCATCCCGTACTGGTGACCGTTAAAACCTGCACCAGACGTTACCAGACATTTTCTAATAGTCCGTTGGGTCAACTTAGGGTCAACCAGCCTCAATCTCTGGGCATATCGTTGATCAGGGTTTCACATGAGGACAACTCTAGCTCGCACATCATTACGACGTTTCCTACCACGGCGTAGGCACTGTAGCCGGTCCTGACCGTATTAACACCCCCGATCCTTGCACCGGGGTCTGTTTTTAATGACTCCAGAGCGAGGGGAGCTCCATGTGCCAGAGCAGATTCGTGCGATTCGTAAAATCTTATCTCGATATCTTTCTGGTTGAAAAATCCATACCAAATCTCAGTTGATTCTGGAACTGTTGCAGTGTCGTACTCTTTAGATTTTTTCCAACCGGCTGCAATAAATGAGTCAGTGGTGAATGTTTGGTCTGCGTGGAATATTGACGGTGATGTGGACGCATCGACTGCGTCTTCGACCGAGATGCCCGCACTCTCTATATCCGTATCCGTGCAAGCAGATGCAACCGCTATTATCATCAGCGAAACAAGTGTTAATAACTGTAGTTTTGACATGCCATCAGACTAACACCCATTCGCATTGTCGCTAGGCGAACTTCGCCATAGCCACTCGTACCTGTTCTAGGTCGTCAACCAACTCGTGTGCGTACATGCGCTCGGGTTCACACGACGCCCGTGCGCTACATGTTTCATTAATGAAACAAGTAGAGCGTGCCCACGAGCTCACGTGTGTACGTGTATTGCACGTAGGTCCGCGCTCGCACATCTGAATACTTAGTAGAGGCCGTTTTACAAAAGCTGTTTGCGGTAAAGCCTTATTCACCGACCACTCCCACGGGAACCCAGCAGCAGGTTCACCAATTGAAAGCGGCGCTGGAATCGGCAGCGGAAGCATTGGAGCCAACACAGGCAGCCACCGATGTTCTTTCTGAACCTAATGCGTGTATCTCTCAGCGCTCGGAAGCCGCACCGACATCTGATCACCCAACCGGAAAGTTCGGTTGTCCCAACCATTGGGCACAACTTCCCTTACGGGCAGTTCAGACCATTGCGGGAACTGATCAGCGACTAATCGCCGAACCAGCTCAACATTAATATTTTTTGCGTCGAATCTCATTGAAGGCCAGATTGTATTAGGAAAATGAACCACCGTCGGTATACTCGGTGCCCTGCTACGCAATTCTGACTGGAGCCGTTCGTGAGTTCTCGCCCAAACATCCTGTTCATAATGTCGGATGATCACGCCGCCCACGCCATCTCGGCGTACGGAAGCCAGATTAACCACACTCCCAATATCGACCGACTGGCCGAAGAGGGCGTACGGCTCGAGAACGCATTCTGCACGAACGCACTTTGCACCCCGAGCAGGGCAACCATTCTCACCGGCCAATACAGCCACGTAAACGAAGTCAAAACCCTCGATGACGAGATCGATAGCTCACGTCCGCTTCAATCCCAAAAGCTGCTGAAACAGGCCGGTTACGAAACCGCCATCATCGGCAAATGGCATTTAGGCAATAACGAAGCGAGCAACCCGCAGGGCTTCGACTACTGGAATATTCTGCCGGGGCAGGGCGATTACTACGACCCGATGATGATCGAAAACGGCGTCGAGAAGCAGCTCGAAGGCTACGTTACCGACCTCATCACCGATATCGCGGTCGACTGGCTCGATTCTCGTGATTCAGAAGATCCGTTCTTCCTGATGGTTCACCACAAGGCTCCCCACTCAAGCTGGATTCCCGCAAAGCGTCATGAAAACCTCGGAGTAGAAGGCGAATTCCCAGAGCCAGAAACGCTGATGGACACCTACGAGACGAGGTCGGAAGCGGTCAAGATCACGTCGATTCGCATCGAAGACACCCGAAAACCCAATCTCAAGCAAGACCCACCTCCCGGAATCACGCAGGACGAAAAGCGCAAGTGGGCCTACCAGCGATACATCACCGACTACACCCGCACTATTCAGGCGGTAGATGATAGCGTCGGCACCCTGCTCGACTACTTAGAAGAGCACGGTCTGGCCGAGAACACTCTGGTCGTCTACACATCAGATCAAGGCATGTTCCTCGGAGATCACGGCTGGCACGATAAACGATTCATGTACGAAGAGTCGCTCAGGATGCCGTTCCTCGCACGCCTACCAGGCAAAATCGAAGCGGGATCGATTACAACCGACATGCTGCTGAACGTCGACTTCGCGCCAACGTTCATGGAATACGCAGGCGTTGATGTTCCCGATGAAGTTCAGGGCACATCGGGCAAAGCACTGCTCGAAGGCGACACGCCGTCTGACTGGCAAAACAGCGCCTACTACCGCTACTGGATGCACACGATCGGCCACAAGGTAATTCCGAATTACGGTGTTCGAACCGAACGCTACAAGCTGATCTACTACTACGGTGTAGCACTCGAAGACACTCGTAACCCCGATATCAACATTGATGCCGAATGGGAGCTATACGACCTCGAAGCCGATCCACGCGAAATGAACAACGTGTACGGCCAATCAGAGTTCGCTGAGATACAGGCTGCAATGCTCGCCGAGCTAGATCGACTTCAGGCAAAAGCCGGCGACGAATCGCGGCACTAATCGCGCTCTAATCGACTGCTCGTGTCGTTAAAGATTTGGTGTAGCGCAGCTCGTTGCCAACCACTTTTACGCGAACCAATCGATCGTATCGCCATCTCCGTTTTTCATAGAAAGCCCTTGCCTTCAGGTTGTTTTCGAGCACCTGAAGGGCGGCTTGCTTGAAACCCCGATCGCTGAGCAGTTCGAGCGCCCGGTCAACCAGTGCTGAAGCGATGCCCAGATTCCACCAATCAGGATCGACATAAACGCGCTGCACGTACCCAACTCCCGGTACCGCCAACTCAGTATCGCTGCCATAGGTGCAGATGCCGACGATCTGCGCGTCGTCGCACGCGACAAGGATCTCACCATCTGATCCGAGGTCAGCGAATAGAGATTCGTACTCGAGCTCAAGTTTCTCTGGAGCCACAAATTCGGGATCGAATACTCCCGGAGGCAGCACCGCCGGATACGCGGTGATAACTGCCTTTGACTGAACTTCAGCGACCGACCTTAGATCCGATTGTTCTGCCACTCGAATATTGAATAAGCGCTTGTTCATATTGACTGCATTTTCTACTCAAACACCAGCATATTAAGCCTCGTCAACGGCATGTAATTGTCCAAGTCAGCTTATTTACGAGAAAACCATCATAAGTTGCTCATATCAGTATGTGAACAAGTTCACAAATACCTCATATCCAATAGATATTCTCAATTACGTAATCACTGCTGAGTGAATCACAACTTCATTTAGCGATGCTGGTAGGCACAACTTACAGGATTCTGCAAGATGAACCGGCAATGAAAGTGATTACGGCCTAACGGCTGACGAAATGCGAGGACTGTCATGGCACAACTATTTCGAATAAATATGATCTCGATGGCGGGTTTAGTCCTGATCATCGGCGGAATCATCGGCATCGGTCTGGGAGGATTCCTTTACCTCACGGCCAATGCAGGATTAGATTCACTGCAAACGGTCTACGAAACTCAGGGTCGGTTCATGACCTATGACGATGACGGTAACTTCACCGACCGCGGTACCAAAGAAGCTGGAGGCGCAATCCTTTCGCTCATCGAAAATGACTGGGACTTCCCGCTCAACCGGGCCAATCTTGACCCGAATGACACGCTGGTAAACACCCCGGACGAACTGATGGTTCAGTACGCCATCATCAACTACCACACGCTGCATGGTACGCAGACCGTGGTTCTTGCTGAAGACGTTGAATACAAGGGTGAGACATTTCTGGCAGGTAATTACGACGTAGAAGTCGGCGGAAAATACTTTTCCGATCTCGACCGTAGTCACCCTCTAGAAGGCCCGGTACGCACACAGGCTTGGAACCCTCTGGCACTTAGCCTCACGAGCACTCTCCTCAACGGGATGAACTCTGACTACATGGCCGGCATGGCGCACTTCATGTCCTGGAGCATCTTTATGGGACTCGGCTTCATGTTTGGAACGGCAGGGGCGTTCGTCTTCGCAGGCGGCATGCAACTGACACGCAGGCAAGAAGTTGAAGAAGAGGCGATAGAACGAATGGCAGCAGCCATTCCTAGCCAGCCTCTAATAGTCCAAAGCGGGGCCGCCGAATAGCAGCCCAGCGTGTGCCCGGAGTCGGATCCCAACAACTCAGTAAAGGTTAGGATCCGGTTCTGGTGAAGAAGAAAAGCTCGTTGCATAAGCACCGGGCTTTTTGATTTAAACGGGGGTGGGTGAGGAGAATTTACGACATCTCGATTTTCAGCTAGTAATCCCGTTCTTGCAAACTACAGATCCCTTCTCCCTGGGGAGAAGGGACAACAACATCCCACCACACCAACTACTCACCCTTCTCGCGCTTCCACTCCCTGAACCGCTCTTTTGTCGGCTCAGATATCGGGTAGTAAGTACCCGGTGGAACCTGCTCCTCGTCGATGAGACCGATCACAAATTCCTCGGCTTCCTCCTGCTCCTCAATCCAGTCGATCACTTCCTCTGCCCGATCAGCCGGCACGACAACCACGCCGTCATCGTCGGCAACAATCACATCGCCCGGCATCACAAGCACACCACCCACGTTGATGATCCCGCCATCTTCGAACGACTCCAAAAACGGCAAATTCCCAGCTGGCGATCGATTCTTCGCAAACACCGCCAAATCATATTCATCGGAAATCTGCTGCAAATCACGAATCGCACCGTCGGTTATTAACCCCTGCGCTTTCTTGTGCCATAGCATTCGGGTCTTCATATTGCCCATCGTGCACGAATACTCATCAAACGTGTGCGCCTCAACCACCAGAATGTCGTTAGGACCACACTTCGCCATCGCCCTGTACTCGGGAGAATCGCCACCACGCCGTGTCAGCTTCAACAAATCAGGCCGAGCCGGAACGTAACGCAGCGTCTGCGCCCTCCCAACCAGCGTCTTGCCAGGAGTGAACGCCTTGATGCCCCGCATTAAACACAGCTGGTAGTTCGCCGAAGCAAACCATTCCTGTCCATCCGGAGGAGCCAACCGCCACGTCCCGCTATAAGCAGTCGCAGCCGTCACCTTCCGAAAGCGATCAAGTATTTCGTCCGATACGTGCGTGGGGCTACCGTTTGAATCTGGCAATCCGATTCCTTTGTTTTCTGGGTTATATGAAGAACCGGAAGTATATGCGTGCCTGTTACGATTCGCCGGTTCCCAATTCGCTGCCCGAACCCTACGAGATCAATCAATGACCCAACACATCGCTGCTAACGACCCACGGCTCACCTGGCTTGGTGCCATTTCGACCGAAGCTATTGGTGATTCCGTCATGCCATGGCGAATTCCGTACGAAGAACAAGGGCTTTACTTCACTGATCTGGTTGGCCGTGCAGCTATGCCAGCCGGCGTTCGCATACGTTTCGACACCAACAGTTCGTTCATCGAGGGAACTTGCGACTCATTCCCTGAACGCAGCCCAATCGATCTCGTAGTAAACGGCGAATACGTTGCATCGGTGCCTACTGAAGATCTCACGTCGTTTCGATTCGACAATCTAGGCTCCGGAAGCAAGACGATCGAACTCTGGTTGCCTCAATTTGGAGAGTTCCGATTCGGTGGTGTCGAAATTAATGACGGTGCGGAGTTCAATAGTTCAGTAAATCAAAACGCCACCAAGTGGCTTACCTACGGAAGCTCGATAACTCACTGTAGAAGCGCCGACTCCCCAACCAAAACCTGGCCATCAATCGTCGCCCGTACACGCGGCTACGACCTCACCTGCCTCGGCTTCGGCGGTCAGTGCCATCTCGACCCACTCATCGCCCGGGTCATACGAGACCGCGAGGCCGATCTAATATCGCTATGCCTTGGGATCAATATTTACGGCGGCAACTCGCTGAATCAACGAACGTTTGAATCCGGCATCATCGGCTTCGTAAAAATCATTCGAGAAAAGCACCCAACAACGCCGATAGCCCTGATGTCGCCAATCTACTTTCATGGCAAAGAAGATGTGCCTAACGAAGTCGGTTTCACGCTAAAGCAAATGCGGTTAGAAGTTGCCAGCGCTGTTGAAAAACTGAAAGCACACGGCGATGAAAACATCAGCTACATCGACGGACTCGACATCTTCGACTCCGACAAAGCCCCTCTGCTGCCAGACGATCTTCACCCTAACAATGAAGGCTACGGAATCATGGCGCAGAACTTGTTAGGACTGCTGCCAACCGTTTAGTGGGGGCAAGTGGTCCCAATATAAAACCTGACCTCGTCAGTCGTGGGGGTGGTCGATGTTGTTGATGCTGCGCCAAATACGCCACTCGTTCATCTCATCCCGCTTGTACAAATTGATGTACTTGCCCTTCATCACAACTGGTTCACCGCCGAGCTTGGGTTCCATCGAATAGTTGAACGCCCCTCGTGCGTAGATCAACGTGTCGAACACCTCGATCTCGGCAACCACCGAAACAAGCCGAGCCTTGATCGACCTGAAAAATTCTCGATAATGCGCAACGATCGCAACGCGAGTGCTCACCGCAGGACGATCCGGCAACATCAGTACAGCGTCTTCTGCAAACAGCTCGTCGAACTCTTGAACGTCGGAGTTATTCGTAGCCTCAACGAACCGTTCTTCAATTTCAATTATCAGGGCGCGATCGTCAGCCATGCTGTGTCCTCTCGCTCAGACCGAATCAGAATCAATCGATATTTGTGAATCCAATTACCAATTGGTATCACCCGACGTGGCTCTCAAAAACCGTGATATCCGCTATCGAGGTATCGCGTTTACTGCAAATTGAACCGATCGGGCGAACCCAAAGTTCGGTTTGAACCGACAATTAATCCACAACCCTTCAGGCGTCCGAAGATTCTGAATCCCTGCTCGTCACACCCGGAACATCACCCAGAAGAGTCCGCCTGAACGTTTTGTCCATTTGTGAATGAATCTTCATCGCAAGAGTCGCCGTCACCGCAGCACTAAGCACCATAACCAGCGCAGGCAACGGCGACGTCATGTCGGCCACCGGCATCATCTCGAGCAGCTGAGTCACCATCCATACCCCAGCAAGTAATAGCAAGACACTCACAACCACCGTGCCCACCACATCGGCAAATTGAAGACCCTTAGTCAAATTGAATCGAACAAAAGCACATCGTGCAAACACTACGCTCAAATCGGCAAGCACTCGCCACAGCACGATTCCAGCCGGAACCGCCAGCGTGACAACAGCTGCCAGTATCGCAACGCTTATCAGATCGGATGAGATTCCGAACTCGCTCGCCAAATTCGTGCCGACGTTTGAAATAAGCATCCCAGCAACGATTACCAATCCGATAATTCCGAAGCTTACGGCGGCCGACCGCACACCTCGAACCAAATCGTGAGGCGCAGGTTTCGCTGGCGCCATCGCCCGCCGAGCAGTGTCGGTAGTTCTGGAAAATCCAGCCGCTTTTCTCTTCGCATGTTCAGGCAATATCCAACCAAATATCGAACCAATCACGCCGGGAGACTTGAACACGAACGGGTAGATAAACGACGACATCAGTGTGCTGATGATCACGACCGGGTACAGCTGTGCACCGACAGAGGCATGCTCGCTTCCCGAACGGGCGATCGCCAACGAAAATTCTCCCGGCTGCGGCATTGCTGTTCCGACTCCTAACGAAGCCTCGCCATCATGCCCGGTTAGGAACGTTCCAACTGTCGCAGCAAGAACTTTGCCCGCAACCAGCACGCCAGTGACTATCAGCGCAGTTCCGAAATACTCGGGCACGTCGGCCATATTCACAAGCATGCCTATCGAAACGAAGAACAACGCTGCGAACACGTCACGAACTGGTGCGATGAGCCGTGCGATCTGATCCCGATGCTTCGTATCGCCTAGCACCGTTCCAATCAGGAATGCGCCCGCTCCAGCAGAAAGCCCCATCTCACGAGCGAGCAGTCCCACTCCGAAACACAGCCCCAAGCTGCCGATCAACAGCGTTTCCCGTGACTTCAAATAGTCCAACAGATCCATTAGTCGAGGTGTCAATAGCGTGCCGAATACGAGGGCTCCAACAGCGAAAACGGCCATCTTGATTACGATCGGCCAAACCTCAACCGCACCACCGTCTTCCTGGCTAGCATAACCGGCAAACACCGCCAGTATCACCACGGCAACGAAGTCTTCAACTACCAAAACACCAACAACCAGCTGACCCCGAAGAGTCATTAGCTGGCCGCTTTCACGCAAGATCCCCACCAGCACAGCCGAGCTAGAAAACGCCAACGCTGCGCCCAAATATATCGACGTAGTGGCGGTCCATCCGAGGGCTCTTCCAAGGTAATAACCAAGTGCGATCATCACGGTGATCTCGATCGCACCGATAATCACAACCCGGAATCCAACCTTGCGAATCCGCTCCCACCCGAACTCAACGCCAAGCGAAAATAGCAGAACAACAAGCCCGACCTCTGCGACCAACGAGACGGTCTGGGTATCGGAGACGAAGCGACCTTGCAGCGCGAACGGCCCCACGAGCACGCCCGCGAGCAGATAGCCGAGGATCGGCGGTTGCCGAAGTAGCCGGAATACGATCAGGGCCGCAGCTGCGGCAACCATGATCAACGCAAAATCTCTTACAAAATCTCCTGAATGCACATCTTCATACTAGAAAATCCACACCCAAAATTTCGCCGATCCTGAGAACGGATTACGAGGAATTCGAGTTGACCATCACCCAACCCGAGCCGCCTCGCCCCACTCCTCCGTCGACAGCCCGTGCCTCGCACGCACCTCGTTCGGCGTCATCACACCCACATTCACCAGGCTCACTTCTCGAGCAACCTGTGAATCTTCCGAATCGTTCAGTGCCTCAACAGAAGCAATAGCGTCCTCGAATTGATACTCCACTCTGTCTCGAGCAACTAGATCCATAATGCCTCACCAATCCATCGCCATATGATGCAATCAAGACACCAATATCATTTGTACCATCGTTCCAACAAGTATTATCCAGTCATCAACAATGGGCAATTAAAAGACCAAGGAAACAAAATTGAAAGTTCTCGTTACCGGATCGTCAGGCCTAATTGGCTCGATGCTGATCAACTCACTCACCGACTCGTTCGAATTTTCAGCCCTCGACGCTCGCTCGTCCGATCACGCCCCAGACGTGCCAACTCTCATCACCGACGGATCGAACTACGATTCCATGGAAAAGGCATTTGAAGGCGTCGATGCTGTCGTTCACATGGGTGCCAACGCCCCTGTCGAAACTCCCTGGCCCGACGTTCTAAAGAACAACATATCGATGACTCACAACGTCTACGAAGCTGCACGCCAGCACGGTGTAAAGCGAGTTGTATTCGCCAGTTCAAACCACGCCGTAGGCAACTTTGAAATGGACGAGCCGTACAGCCGAATTCGAGTTGGTGATTACGAAGGCCTGACCGCCGGCGAATTCAAACAAGTCGACCACCTTGTGCCCATCCGACCCGACTCCGATTACGGAGTAAGCAAGGCATTCGGAGAAGCAACAGGGCGCTACTATCACGAAAACTTCGGGCTCGAAGTTGCCTGTCTGCGCATCGGAACCGCCAACGCACCCAACAAGCCAGTAGGCGTTCGAATGCTTGCAACATGGCTCAGCCACCGAGACCTCGCACACTTGGTTTCACAGTGCCTGACGCAGCCTCTTGGATTCGAAATCTTCTACGGAGTTTCCGATAACACCTGGCGATTCTGGGACACCGACCACGCCAAAAAGACGATCGGCTACGCACCTCAGGACAACGCCGAAGACTACCGAAACTCTATCTAGAGTTAGAAGCGGCGAGAAGCCTACTCTTCTGAAGAATCAGGCTTCTTGTCGCGGCCGTCGATTACCGGGCCGTCGTTGTTTATGCGCTGTTCGGCACCATCGCGACCATCAATAACCGGGCCATCGTTATTTATGCGGCGTTCCATAGGCTGGTTGCCGTCGATAATCGGACCATCGTTATTGACTCGTCCGCGTTCAGGAGATCCGCCACGATCATCTCGTCGCGGGCCGCGGGAATCGCCACCGCGGTCATCCCGCCTCGGACCACGTGAATCGCCGCCGCGATCGTCACGACTTGGGCTTCGGGAATATCCACCACGATCATCTCGTCGTGGGCCGCGGGAATCGCCGCCGCGGTCATCACGGCTTGGACCTCGGGAGTATCCACCACGGTCATCGCGACTCGGGCCACGTGAATCGCCACCGCGATCATCACGACTTGGACCTCGGGAATATCCACCACGGTCATCGCTACTTGGGCCTCGAAAATATCCACCACGATCATCTCGTCGTGGGCCGCGGGAATCGCCGCCGCGGTCATCACGGCTTGGACCTCGGGAGTATCCACCACGATCATCGTCACGCCTTGGTCCGCGCGAATCGCCCCCGCGGTCACCTCGTGACTCACCTCGTGATTCGCCACGAGACGGACGCGGCGCCTCTCCCTCGTCGATTTCTGAACGATATCGTCCTGTCGGCGCACTTCGATCACCGAACGAAGATCGAGGAGACTCTCCACGATCAACCTTCCGAGGACCCGTGCTTCGCCGGGGCTCTCGAACACCTTCTCGGCGATCACTCTCAGCCCTGTAACTCAATTCGCCTTCACGCGGTTGTCGAGGCGGCAACGCCATCTCTTCGAGAAGTTCGAGTCCGGCCTCAGTCCCCATCGTGCGACCAATACCCGTATACCGGGCATAGCCCTGACCAACAAGCTGAGCCATCTTGGCTCGCGCCGTTGCGGGATCAATATTTCGGAACCAGCGAGCGATCATCAAATAAACCAGCTCACCCGGCGTAAGGCTCTCTTCAGTTCCAACCAGTACATAAAGCACACGGTCGGCAGCGCTCTTCAGTTCACGAAATGCAGGAGCCGAAGGAATCATCCCCGTCAGGTCCCAGGCAGCAAGCACCCACTCTTTTTCATCGTCGGCCAAACGTCCCCAGGCGCGCAGGCGCTTGGCTTCGAGGTCGGGCGATTGACCGGGTCGGTGCTCTATTGCGGATAAATCTATGTCGTGAACTATTTCGGGCATCGTTAAATGATGAACTCGATTTCCACTTACAACAAGCACAAAGTGTTAACGAGCGCCCCCAAGGTGGAATTGTCTTACCCTCCCTCTCAGGCAGGAAGGGAGTTAGAGGGTAGACCGATGACAGCTCACGACGGACGCCAGCCCAAGTCGTCCTACGACGCCCGGAACAAACGTTCCCCCCCGGAATGGGGGAGTTAGAGGGGGAGACTGCAGCGGCGACCAAGTCGTCAGACGACGCCCGGAGCAAAACGAGACTGCGACGCCAGCCCAAGTCGTTCGACGACATCCAGTCCCATTCAAATTAGCCTCCACACCCACAAATTTACCGACAAACCTCACCCAAAACAAAGGGTGCCACTGGCACCCTTTGCTACCATCCCAAACGTGACAAATCCAAATCTGCAATACGCACTCGCTGCTGACATCGGTGGCACCAACATCCGAGCCGCACTCGTCGACGCCGAAGGCCACATGACTGGGCGCGGTTCCATCAACACCGAACCCGAACGTGGCATCGACGATGCAAGCTCCCGACTCGCCACGCTACTCAAAGCCGCACGGGCAACAGCGCCTTCCGGAGCCGAAATCGTAGGAGTAGGCGTCTCAACCGCAGGCCCCATCCGACCCGCCACCGGAACCTACAACCACCCGCCCAACCTGCCCGGATGGCACGATAAGTCGATGAAATCATCGCTATCCGAAGCGATGAGCATGCCCGTCTGGGTTGGCCATGATGCCACCCTCGCCGCGTTAGCCGAAACCCGATTCGGCGATCACGTCGGTGCCGAAAATCTTATCTACGTAACTATCAGCACCGGCGTTGGCGGCGGCATCATCGCCAACAGCGAAATGGTCACCGGCTCGGCCGGGGGTGCAGGCGAAGTGGGTCACCTCGCAGTACGCACCGGAGCCTACAAGTGCAACGTGGGCTGCGACGGCTGTTTCGAAGGTAACGCATCCGGACCCGCCATCGCAAAAATCGCCCGAGAACGATTCACAGGCGAAGGTCCGTTAGCTGAAATGGCCGACGGAAATCCCGAATACATTACTTCACGCATGGTGTTCGATGCAGCCGATGCTGGCGATGAGGTAGCGCAGGGAGTCGTCGATCTAACAATTGAAAACGTCAGCATCGGACTCGGCATGCTGATCAACGTCTTCAACCCGGAAGCACTCGTAATCGGTGGCGGAGTAGTTCAGGGACTCCAACGACACTGGGAGAAGCTCAAGGCAACGGTCATTGAAAAATCACTCCCCGGCTACGGCAGAGCAACCCCGCTAACCGCAACTCGCTTGGGAGACGACGTAAGCCTACTAGGAGCCGCTCAGCTAGCCTTCCGCCAGGCAAGGCGACAATAGCAAAAGATCTATCGCCCCTACACTGTCATCCTGAACTTGATTCAGGATCTGTGAAAGACGTAGGCACCTCTTCACCGCCAGCATTGCTCACTACGCCTTAAAGCCAACCCTCTGCGCGACTCCCGCGGATACTGAATCAAGTTCAGCATGACAATTTAGTCGCGTCCGACTACCCGGAACCAATCCCAAAGAAAAAGTGCCCTCAGCACTAGAAATTCTCTTCGTGGTCCCACGGGTCTTCTGGCGGAAGATCGATATCGAACGGATCACCACGGTCAAGCCCAAGATCCTCGGCTTCATCAGTAACACCCGTGCCGAAGTCATCCACATCGCCCGGATCAGGCGCATTCGCCCATCCCTCGATCTCGGCGGGCTCGTAACCCTCGGTATCGATCCCCGGCAAAGTATCGCCAGCCCCGAACATCGAACGAGCCATCTCCTGAGTCACAACCTCATCAAGATCCTCTTCATCCTTCATCGCCTGCAAAGCCTGCTGTACAAGCTCCACAACACGGGGCTCCGAACTCACCAGCAGCTGCTCAAGCTGACTCTTGGCGACATCGCCACCAATGCGCTCAACAGCCGATATCGCCGCCAGCTGAACCGTTAGGTCGGCGTCGTCCAGCGAAACATCCAGCGAATGCAAATGCTCTTCGTCGCCCAACTCACCCATCGCCATCGCCGCCTCATAGCGAATCGAAGCGTCATCATGTTCAAGATCGGGAAGAACGTAGCTAACCCATCTCGGATCCGACGTTCGCCCCATAGCGAAAATACTGCTCTGCCGTGACCTGACGTCTGGCAGTGCATATGCCGATTCAATAAACGGAATCAGACGCTCACCACCGAACACCGAAACTGCTTCAAGCGCCTTCAGCTTCACCGTCTGGACCTCTCGCTCGTCCTCAAGAACGGCATACAGAACGCGAGTCAAAATGACCTCGTCTTTGACACCGAGTTTGCCCGATTGCGCCATTGCAGAAAGATACGCCAGCGGTACCGCAGCGGCAGCCCGAACCTCCACTGAAGGATCGGTCGTAAGCATGTCGGTCAAAGGTTTGACCAACGCACGATCGCTGCTCTCTTCGAGCCCCTTTAGTGCGCTCAACCGAACGTCGGTACTCGTGTGTTGCATTCCCTGCTTGTAGATCGCCTCGAACTCGACGTCGGGCTGCTCATCGCAAAGAGCCACCATGCGATCGACAATCTCCAACACCCGTTCAGGCGTCCATTCCAGCCAGAGCTGCCCGAACTCTTCGGCCTCGGGACCCGTAAGTTTCGACAGCTCAGGAAGCGACGCATAGTTAATCGCTGCGTCGTCGTCTTCAGGAAGTTGATTTAGAAATTCGTCTAGACCCATATTTACGTTTTCTTGCGCCCTCTAGATGCCAGCGTACGTTCGCGCCGACCCAACGACGTTCTATTCGTCCTTCGCAGCAACCTCAACACCGAGACACTGAATGGCAGGCGATCGCATCGATCCGAACACCCATTCTGCCGCGTCGCCCACCTGCTCCACCTGTGACAGCACCTTGTAGACGTTGCCTGAAATCATCGTGTCCTTCACCCGACCAACAATTTCACCGTTCTCAATTTTATAACCAAGTGAAACGTTTGCACGGAAATCTCCGCCCAATTCGTTACCCTGCCCAGCACCTAGAAGTTCCTCGACGATAAGGCCTTCTTTAATTCCGGTGATCATGTCTTCAAAATGAGTGTCACCGTGAGCTATGTCGATCACAGAAGTACCTGGCGAAGGAGTGCTCGCAAGCCCACGTCCAGCTGCTCCAGTCGACGTCTTCCCGAGCTGACCCGCCGTTTGCAGATCCAGTAACGGCCCGCCTGCAACACCGTTTTCGATCAGCGCATGTCGACGACTCGCAACACCCTCGTCGTCAAACGGCCTGCTGCCGCTCGCACCGCTAATCAGTGGATCATCAAAAATCGTTATTCGTTCGTCAACAATCTTCTCGCCCCAGCGATCGCCCAGCGGCGATGATCCGTTAGCAACGTTCTTGCCATTAAACCCCGAAAGCAGAGGATGAATCATCGTTGCGCCAACACCGCGAGGCGTAAATATCACCGGAAGATCGCCTTTATTGGCCGTTGCCTGAGCGGTCTCCTTAGACCATCGCAGCGATCGTCGAACCGTCTGCAACAGTCGATCCAACTCAACTTCGCCGAATAAATGACTCGAACCGAATCCGGCCCAAACGTTCAGCATGTCGGTGCCACGAATGAGCTGAGCACCCAGCGAGCAGTAGTAGCTCGTCTGTTCATACTCAGCATCGATCCCGGCCGAATTCATGATCCGACCTCGCCCCGTAGACCACCCAATGCGGGCGTCACAAAGCAGCTCTGGCCACTCGTCCATCAGCCGTTCGATCAGCCCTTGTCCAACGTCGATCATCGACTGCTGAGAAACCGCAGGAATCTTGGCATCGACAATATCGACAGTCGGATATTCACTCGGAGCAGGAAACTCAAACAAAGCCTCGGATCCAAACGGAGCCAGCGTTGCCGCCCGATCCACTAGTTCCGATTCACGGCTAGCGTCGGTAGTCGAAGTAAATCCAATCCGACCGTCATCGATCACCCGAAGCGCAACACCCGAAGTGTCACGACGCATGATTTCCTTCAGCCGGTTCGCCTCAAACGAAACGGGATGACTCTCCATCTCAATCCGGTAAACCTCGGCCTGATCAAATTTTGCCGCAGCGGCATTTAGTAGCGATTCGCTCAATGTTTTATCTCTCGAAATATCTGGTCACAAACTGTCGATAACAACACGCCTACGCCCCTGAAATCAGGCATTTTTGAATACGTATGTGCGGGCTGCCGTTCGAAACCGGTAATGGCGACTGACCACCCTTGCCGCAACCGCCGCCCTGGTTCATGCCGAGGTCGTTTCCAATCCCATCGAGATTTTTCAATGTCTCGAACAGGTTTCCGGTAAGCATTACGGGACGAACAGCTTCCTGAATCTCGCCGTTGCGAATCATGTACGCCTCGCCCGACGAGAAAGTGAACATCTCGTGCTGCGTCATCCCGCCGTACCAATTGCGAACGTAAACGCCATCTTCAACGCCCTCAAGCAAATCCTCAAGAGTCGCCTCACCCGGCTCAATTATCGTGTTCGTCATGCGCACGATCGGAGGAAAGTTGTAGCCAATCGCCCGAGCGTTACCGGTCGGCTTCTCACCCATCTTCGCGGCAGTCTCACGAGAGTGAAGGCGACCTACCAGCTCACCTTCTCGAACAAGTGCCGTTCGAGTAGCCGGAGTCCCCTCATCGTCATATTTAAAGCTGCCCCGCAACCCCGGAATCGCAGCACCATCGGTGAAGTTCAGGTGCTTTCCACCGAACTTACGACCCATGTACATAATCTCTTTCAGCTTGTCGTTCTCATACACGTTGTCGCCCTCAGAAAGGTGCCCAAACGCCTCGTGAACGAACACGCCCGCAAGCACTGGATCAAGAATTACCGTGCGCTCACCGCCCTCAAGCGACTTCGCATCCAGCAGCGCAACCGCTCGCTTTGCAGCGTCGACCACCTGCTCATCCAGATCTCGAATCAGATCAAAATCGCCCTGCGACCCAAGACTAAATCCGGCCTGCTGAACGTCACCACCGCTTCGAGCCTGCGCCGAAATTCGTGAAATAACGTGGACTTGTTCTTGCTCGATATACGAACCATCAGAGCTTCCAAAGAACGTTTTGCGTGAAGTGTCGCCGTAAATAATGTCGGCGCTGTTAATGCCATCTACCGACCACACAAGATCGTTGTAGTGATCCATGATCCGTTTTTTCTCATCGAGAGAAACATCGGCGGGATCGTGAACGATGTGAGCCGGAACCACGTCAACATGAGGATCCGCTTCGCCAATTTCAGTCTTCGTCCCGCCAACAGCCTTCGACTGTGCAACGGCGTCTCCAATCTTGGCCTTCAGATCGTCGAGACTGTTGAAACTAGCAAATCCCCAGCCACCTTTAGTAACGGCTCGAACGTTCCCGCCCAAACCACTGGTTTGCGCAATTGTTTCAAGCGATTTACCGCGGTAGGTAAGCCGCGAATTATCAGTCTCTTCTATTCGTACTTCGCAATAATCGGCGCCATGGCCTTTGATTGCGCTGTCTATAAGGTCGCGGTATTTCACGAATTTGCCGAGCCTCTTCTAAATTGCGATCGGGCATTGAATCAAAAAGTGTCAAAAATACTGGATAGCCCTGTTTTTCCAGACAATCGATCTTCGGAGCGTCAATACTAGCAATGGGGTACGCAAAACCCCACCGGTGAACCCCAATAAGAGTGACATTCAGTCCCATACACCGTGATAATCGAACCCAATGTCGCACCAAACTCCCGAAAGATCCAACGGTAGCGTGAATATCGAATATCAGGCAGCTGTTTCGAAGCTACTCTCGCTCGCCGACTTCGAGAGAAAATCCCGCGCCAACGACCCGCCGGACTTCCACCTCAAACGCATCGAACGGCTCCTTAAGTATCTCGGCAATCCGCACATCGGCCAGAAGTACGTTCACGTAGCGGGCAGTAAAGGCAAGGGCAGCACATCGGCGATGATCGCATGGTCGCTCGCCGCCAGCGGATACACGACAGGCCTCTTCACATCACCATCGATTCACCGAATCACCGAACGATTACGAATCAACGGCGAACCGATTTCCGAGCACGATTTCACCCAGCTAGTTAACGATCTATGGCCCGCAGTTGAACGAGTATCCGAAGATGGCGACATCGGCAGAGCTTCAGTTTTCGAACTCGAAACAGCGATGGCGTTCTGCCATTTCAATAACTCGAATGCCGATATAAGCGTGATCGAAGTTGGACTCGGCGGCAGGCTCGATTCGACCAATATCATCACACCACTGGTATCGGTCATGACCCCAATCAGCCTCGATCACGTTGCCATACTCGGCGATACGATCGAATTAATTGCGAAAGAAAAAGCCGGAATCATCAAGCCGGAAATTCCGGTGGTTACTTCGCCGCAAAAACCAGAAGCGCTCGAAGTAATACGAAAAACAGCGAACGCAAAACAAAGCCCGCTAACCGAATCGAACACAATAGTTGAGATCCTCGCCTCAAACGATCTCGGCATCGACGGCGTCGAACTCGAATTCGCCACTCACAACGAATCAATCACCACCCATCTACACCTTCTGGGTTCCCACCAGACCGACAACGCACGCACCGCAGTAGCTGCCTTGGCAGAACTCTCCAAAGCAGGCATCCCAACCACAAACGAAGCAATTGGCGAAGGCCTAAGCAACGTCGAATGGCCAGCCAGAAATCACGTCGTCGCCATTGCGCCTGTCCCGATTTTCGTCGACGGTGCCCACAACGACGCATCTGCACTGGCACTCCGTAAATCCATCGAAAGCCTCTTCCCAAACCGAAACGAAACCATACTCATCCTCGGCGTAGTTAAAGGCCACGACCCCACCGCGGTACTACGTGAATTAGCCCCACTTAACCCCAAAATCATCGTTACAGAGTCTCGACACCCTAAATCTCTCACCAATATCGAACTGTCAGATGCCTTGGGTGAGAGTAAAATTTCCGTGTCCGCAGTAACAACCAATACCAGCGAGGCTCTTTCTCAGGCCAAAAAACTGGCTAACAGCAACGACCTGATACTCGCAACCGGATCGCTATTTGTGGCAGCGGAGATAGTTGAGATCGAGCACGGAATCGAACCTGAACTGTACCCTGATATCAAGCTCCCACCCCGTTCAAATATATAAAAGTCTCGAACACCACCTAAATGACCAGCAATAACGAAACAAGAGTCGTGATCACAGGTATGGGCGCCATCACCGCCCTCGGAAATACCGTCGACGAATTTTGGGCCGGTATCAAACACGGAAAATCGGGTATTCGAGAGATCAGCCTCGTTAGTCCCGATGGTTTTCCATGCAGCGTTTCAGGTGAAATTCAAGATTTCGACGCCACGGACTATATGGATCGCAAAGAAGCCCGCAGGATGGCTCGCTTCTCGCAATTCGCTGTCGCCGCTGCCCACCAGGCAGTAAAAGACTCGGGAATCGACTTCGAAAAAGAAGACCCCGACCGTATCGGAGTCTTGATCGGTAGTGGTTCTGGTGGACTTCCCGAAACTGACCAGCAATCTGAAATTCGCGTGAAGCGCGGCGTCGGTCGAATGAGCCCTTATTACATCCCGATGATGCTCGTGAACATGGCAGCGGCGAACATCTCGCACACGTTCAATCTCACCGGCTACACCAACACATGTGTCACAGCCTGCGCAGCAAGCACTCAGGCCATCGGCGAAGCAGCCGAGGTGATTCGACGTGGCACCGCCGACGTTATCGTCACTGGCGGAAGCGAAGCCGGTATTTGTGAAATTGGCATGGGCGGGTTCAGCACCATGCGAGCACTTTCCACATGGTCTGGCGATCCCGCAAAAGCCAGCCGCCCGTTTGACAAGGGTCGTGACGGTTTCGCACCCGCTGAAGGCAGCGGAATTCTCATTATTGAAAGCCTTGAACACGCCAAAGCACGTGGTGCCCACATCTACGCCGAAGTGGGCGGATGGGGCGTTTCTTCGGATGCATATCACCTGGTTCAGCCGCACCCAGAAGGATTCGGAGCCGCAAAAGCGATCAAGCGTGCGTTAGACAACGCCGGCGTTGAACTCGACGAAGTCGACTACATCAACGCTCACGGCACTTCGACTCCAATCAACGATGCCGCGGAAACCAAAGCAATCAAAGCAGTATTTGGCGAGCAGGCCTACAAGATTCCGGTCAGCTCAACCAAGTCGATGGTTGGTCACTCACTCGGTGCGTCGGGAGCGTTGGAAGCGATCGTCTGCATCAACAGCATCAACGACAATATTCTTCACCCGACTATCAACCAGGAAGAATCCGACCCCGACTGCGATCTCGACTACATTCCAAACGTAGCCCGAGAACTCGAAGTCAACATCACGCTCTCGAACTCATTCGGATTCGGCGGCCAAAACGCCTGCCTAATAATCAAACAATTCGCGGGCTAGCCCGACCTCTCGAACGAGATACTAGCCGACATCGGGGAAAAGCTGAGGGAACGTCGCATCGTCGTTCCGAACTTGATTCAGAATCTTGATCAGCATTGTGGCGTGTGACTTGTTCGCCCACATCGTACTAAAAAACCCAGTCTAATACGCCTAGCTCGGGCATCGGAACAAATTCGCGCCACGGCACGTCTACCTCTAGACTGCGCACTCTAAAAGCGCGACGCAGAACCACTTTTGTCCCAAAAATTCTCTGGAGGATCTAATGACCAACAGCCAAACAAGAATGCTTGCATCATCAATCGGCCTAATCGGCGGTGCGATCATAAGTTAAACGGACAATCTGAACATCAACCTGAGCATCGTGATTATCTTGATCACATTCGCAATGCTGCTAGTCGAATATTCACGCTCCTGGCGATCTGAGTAGAACCTCAGCCCTGAACAGCGAACACGATCACCTTCGACTCGCCACGAGTCTGAACACGAACCCGGCTACCAACCTCAATCCCGTTGGCCGCCCGCCTGCGCACTCGAAGCAAAGTGCCTGAATCCAACCGAATGCTGTACTCGCTGAACTCGCCCGTAAACTCCCGCAGCTCAACGGTCGCCGTCCTCTGCTCCGCATCACCAGCATGCTCAATCTCAAGCTCCGACGCACGCATCAGCGCCAACACCTGCTGACCATCCGAAACGGTACCGTCAGTTGTAGTTCGAGTAGGGAACACACCCGCCTCGGTCACCACAATGCCACCTCGATACACACCCGGAATCAACTCACACGGTCCGATCAATCGCGCAACCGAAGCCGAAACCGGATTCTGATATACCTCCTCGGGCGTGCCAATCTGCTCAATAGACCGCTCGCCCATCACGGCTACACGATCCGAAGTCGCCAGTGCCTCTTCACGATCATGAGTTACCAACAACGTCGTAGCGCCAGTCTCTTGAACAATCTTCTTGATATCTCGCCGCAACTCGGCCCTCAGCTGACGATCAAGGTTGCTGAACGGCTCATCTAGCAACAACGCGACCGGATCTGGAGCCAATGCACGCGCAATCGCCACCCGCTGTTGCTGACCACCAGAAAGCTCGTGAACGTAACGGTCTTCATATCCGCTCATTCCAACCATCTCGAGCACCGGCGCAATACGAACAGCCCGTTCGGAAGCCTGCAATCCCTTCAAGCCAAATTCAACGTTCTTCGCAACCGAAAGATGCGGAAACAATGCGTAGTCCTGAAATACCAGTCCGATTCTGCGTTGATCGGGCGGCACATGAACGAACGACGATCCAACCAGCTGCCCACCAACACGAACATACCCAGCAGAAACTTGTTCAAACCCGGCAACCACGCGGAGCGCGGTCGTTTTACCCGCACCACTTCGCCCAAGAATGCTCACGAACTCACCTGGTCGAACCAGCAAATCAAATCCACTTATAGCCGGTGAGTTAGATCCCGGATAACTGCACTCAACACCCTGTAGGTGAATGACGCCCGTCTCAGCCGCACCCGTATCCGCGGCACCAGGTGCGACAACGCCTTGAACGGGCGTCGGAATAGAAATCTCTGCGGTACGCCGCCGCCATGGCATCCTCATCGTGCCGCCTCGTCGAGTTTAAGTGGCCTGTCAGAAACACCCGTTTTATCGCCATGACCACGTAGCGTCAAATACGCCGTCGGTATTCCAGCAACCACCACCAACAACAACGCGGCCGCAGCAGTTTTGGCGAAGAACGCCTCTGAAGCTGCCGACCAAATCGACGATGAGAGCGTTCGATATCCGATAGGAGAAAGTATCAAAGTTGCCGGTAACTCTTTCATTGTCAGCAGGAACACCATCGCTCCACCAGCGAAAGCGCCCGGCATCACAAGTGGGATTGTCACAGAGAAAATCACCCGCCATTGCGAACGACCAAGACTTTGAGCCGCCTCTTCAATTCTCGGGTTCACCTGCAGCAACGTACTCCGTAGTGCCCCAATACTTGCGGGCAAGAACAACACGCCATACGCAAACACCAATAACCAAATCGACTGATACAGCGGGCGTGCAACATTTATTCCGAAGAACACTAAGGAAAGTGCCACTACAACGCCCGGCAATCCAAAACCGATATACACCGAACGTTCGAAGAATCGACTCATACGACTCTGGAATCGAACTGCCAATATCGCCACTGGCAGCGCTGCAAACACTGTTACGACCGCGGCCAACAACGAAACATAAAGCGAATTGCGAGCTGGAACCAGCAGCGGCAGCAGTTCCTGATTATTGAGCAATCCTCGCACAAGCCAGTGAACTAGCACGCCAACAGGAATCACAAGCCCAATAAGCACCGGCAGCCCAACAGCGCCA
>Ga0302118_10000301_pt1 | contig 22619 bp, 22 predicted proteins | sample AG5_331_MG_FD_203126 | JGI IMG/M metagenome (GOLD analysis project Ga0302118, IMG submission 203126) | Marine microbial communities from Western Arctic Ocean, Canada - AG5_33.1 | ecosystem: Environmental > Aquatic > Marine > Oceanic | place: Canada: Western Arctic Ocean | collected 2017-10-01 | reverse complement strand
TCATGGTGCGCTATCAGCGCGCTGACTCCATAGGGTGTATAATGTTGGGTCAAGAGTGGGTCGTGTCGCCTGCCGATGACTTGATTCAGCGTCTGCGGCTGGAGTACGGTAAAGACAAAGTAGTGTTAAGTTACAAATAGACAGCCACGACAACCAAACTGGCAGGAAAATTGAGTGCAGCATGGATCCTAATTATCTCGAATTTGAACAACCCATTGCGGAGTTAGAAGCTAAGATCAGCGAGCTGCGATTGGTGGGCAGTGACAATGATTTGAATATCACTGAAGAAATTCAGAACCTGAGAGGCAAGAGCACGAAGCTCACCGAAAAAATATACTCGAATCTCTCTTCGTGGCAAATCTCCCAAGTTGCCCGACATCCGCTGCGACCTTATACATTCGATTATCTCGAGCACATCTTTACAGACTTCGATGAACTGCATGGTGATCGGCTGTTCGCCGACGATCAGGCTCTAATTGGTGGATTAGCAAAGATAGATGGTCGTCCAGTCGTGGTGATAGGTCATCAGAAGGGCAGAGGAACGAAGGAAAAAGTTAGACATAATTTCGGCATGCCTCGACCGGAAGGTTATAGAAAGGCTAGGCGATTGGTGCTTCTCGCAGAGCAATACAGGCTTCCTGTATTGAGCTTTATAGATACACCTGGCGCTTACCCAGGAATGGATTCGGAAGAGCGTGGAATTAACGAAGCAATCGCCGTGAATATGGCGATGATGTCACACGTAAGGATTCCACTTATTGCGACGGTTACCGGTGAGGCAAACTCTGGAGGCGCTATCGCTATCGGCGTCTCTGATCAGCTTAATATGCTGCAGTATTCTACTTATACTGTTATCACTCCCGAGGGTTGTGCGACCATTCTCTGGAAGTCTTCCGATCATGCAGCAGCCGCTGCAGAAGCTATGGGCGTGACTTCGAAGCGATTAGAAGAGCTCGGCATAGTCGATCACACAATACCAGAGCCACTAGGTGGTGCGCATCGAGACGTAGCTGCGATGGCTGCCAGTATCAAGGCTGCGCTAATCGAACAGCTAGATCGCCTGACGGCATTGGACCTCGACGAGCTGGTAGAGCGCCGCTATAAGCGGCTGATGAGCTACGGTATTTCTAGCTAGTCCCATCCGAAAATCGAGTCTACTGCGAGCACCCTGAATATGACATCTGCACACCATAAGATGCAGTTATGTGGAATGACCAAACGCCTATATCTTATGGCGCCCATCTGCCGGATTCAGGTCGCTCTCGCTACGACCTTATTTCTGGATGGGCATTAGTTAGTTGTCCGATTTTCGCTGGCTGGTATGAAGATTTAGACACAGCAATAATTTTCGAGGGAGGCACAACTCCTCCTCCTATTTTTAATAGACCAATACATAGCGCTGCTATGCCCGCAGGCCATGAACTATTTCCCCCAAACACTTAATGACAAGCTAGAAGCAGCTCTCACTGAGTTTGCTTCTACGCATAAATTCCTAATCGGATTAAGCGGTGGCTTGGACTCTGTCGTGCTCCTGCATGCGATGGCTAAGCTGCGTGATCAGCCCGGCGCGAATTTTCAGTTACGTGCACTTCATATCAATCATCAACTCCAGGACCAGGCCAGCAGCTGGGAGATGCACTGTTTAGATCTTTGTGCAAAGCTCGGCGTAGAGTTCATTGCCACCAAGGTGGAAATATCAGGCAGCTCAGGTCTAGAGAATGTCGCCAGAGCGGCCCGCTATCGCGAGTTCGAGGCTACTCTGCGGATTGATGAGGAGCTGCTACTGGCTCATCATCGGGACGATCAGATGGAGACCCTGTTGTTGCGTCTCATTCGTGGCTCCGGGAGTCGTGGGCTTAGTGGAATTCCGCGTAGCCGCGTATTGGGAGCGAGCAGGCTGCTGCGCCCGTTATTGGATATCGATCGAGAAGAGCTGCAATGCTACGCCGAATCAGAGCAACTTATCTGGGTCGAGGATCACTCAAACAAGGATGAAGGCTTCGATAGAAATTATTGTCGTCACACTCTGCTACCATTTATCGAGGCGCGTTGGCCGGTGTATAGGCAGAGCTGGTCAAAGTCGGCAGTCCTCGCTAGCGAGAGCGAGGCGCTGCTTCAGGAGCTTGCTGCGATCGACTTAGCCCAGATAACCACGGTATCGAAATCAATTGTCAGCAGGGCTAAACTGTTAGCGCTGTCGGAGCCAAGGCGGCGCAATGTGCTGCGTCATTGGCTTGCAGGCCTGGGTGCAAAGGAGCTGGGTTGGAATCAGCTGCAGCAGCTGAGCAATGAGGTCTTGCAGGGTGCTAGCGGCCAATTTATAGCGGAGGGTTTTCAGGTCTTTTGTTTTCGCGAGAGCGTGTACGTATTGGACTCAACAGAACTCGAGCGGGATTTCGATAAAATCGATTTAGATTCTATGCAGGGGTTGCCAGTCGCGGGAGAAGTCATGCTGCCCAACAATGGCTGGCTTCGAATTCGCGAGGCGCAGGGCGAGGGGATCTGTGCAGACAAACTACGTAATCTGTCGATCCGCTATAGGCGCGGTGGTGAAACTTGCCGCCTTGCCGGACGGCCGAGCAAGACGCTGAAAAAAATTCTTCAGGAAAGCGGAGTCCCACCGTGGTTGAGGAGCCGCATTCCATTGCTTTTTGACGGTGAAGACCTGGCCTATATTCCAGACCTCGGAGTAGATGAGGAGCTCGCAGCAAAAGGCGCCCAGCCGGGTTGCATTATCGAATGGGAGCAGCCTGACCTTAAGTTGCTGGCTTGAATTGCTGGTGCGTGGACTAGTGCAATTTGACCCTCTAGTTTTAGCCTATAGGAACAATTGAGATTGTTCTATCGAGGGGCTTCTGGTACGCTATAATTCCATCTGTGTGGGTTGGTGTATGACCAATTTTTCTTATCCGATGGGGCTCGAATGACTCGTTATATCTTCATTACCGGTGGCGTTGTTTCTTCACTAGGCAAAGGCATTACTTCTGCATCTCTCGCGGCAATTCTCGAAGCCCGCGGTCTAAACATCACGATGTTAAAGCTGGATCCCTACATCAATGTGGATCCTGGCACTATGAGTCCGTTTCAACACGGCGAGGTCTATGTAACCGAAGACGGTGCAGAGACTGATCTGGACTTAGGCCACTATGAACGCTTCAGTCGAACTACCATGTTGCAGAAGAACAACTTCACCACCGGCAAGGTGTATGAAGAGGTTCTCAAACGTGAGCGCCGAGGAGACTACCTCGGAGCTACTATCCAAGTCATTCCACACATCACCGATGAGATAAAGCGACGCGTGATTCTTGGCGCAGGTGATGCCGACGTCGCACTTGTTGAGATCGGCGGCACGGTAGGTGACATCGAGTCGCAACCCTTTCTAGAGGCCATACGTCAGCTGCGTGTAGAGGTGGGCTCTGAGCGAGCGTTATTCATGCACCTCACTCTCGTACCCTATATCGCTACGGCAGGTGAGACCAAGACCAAGCCTACGCAGCACTCTGTGAAAGAATTGCGCTCGATAGGTATCCAGCCGGATATTCTGATTTGTCGCTCCGATGTGGAGATCGATGAATCGGCGCGGCAGAAGATCGCATTGTTTACCAACGTTGAGCCCAAGGCTGTAGTTTCTCTGCCTGATTGTGACTCGATCTACAGAATCCCTTCGATTCTAGGCGCGGCGAACCTCGACGATATCGTTATCAATAAATTTAAATTGGATTGCCCACAAGCTGACTTCTCCGAATGGGATCGTGTGGTTGATGCGCATCTGAATCCGGTTAAGGAAGTGAATCTTGCGATGGTAGGCAAGTACATGGAGTTGTTGGATGCGTACAAGTCTCTGAACGAGGCAATAATCCACGCTGGCATTCATACTAGAACCAAGGTGAACATCACCTACATCGACTCTGCCGACGTTATAGACAAGGGCGTCGAAGTGCTGGCCAATCAAGATGCGATCTTAGTACCTGGCGGCTTCGGTGAGCGTGGCGTAGAGGGGAAGATCATGACTGTGCAGTACGCACGCGAGAACAAGGTTCCTTACCTAGGCATTTGTCTAGGCCTGCAGGCTGCAGTCATCGAATACGCGAGAAACGTTGCGGGCTTGAAAGATGCGCACAGTTCTGAATTCTCTCCCGCTTGCGACAATCCGGTTATCGCGCTTATTAGTGAATGGACGACGCGTGCGGGAGGTACAGAATTTCGTGATGAGGATTCCAATCTTGGCGGCACGATGCGCCTAGGCGCACAGACGTGCGTCCTGGACAAGGACTCGACCACTTTCGCCAGTTACGGGAAGGAAGAGATCGTTGAACGCCACCGCCACCGCTATGAATTTAACAACGATTACATCGACGTGTTGTCCGAGGCTGGGTTGAAGCTCGTGGGTAAATCTGTCGATGGCATGCTGGTGGAGGTGGTGGAGATTCCAGATCATCCTTGGTTTGTTGGATGTCAGTTCCATCCGGAGTTCACTTCTACGCCGCGCTACGGCCATCCACTGTTCGCGGGTTTTATAGAGGCGGCGATAGCGCATCATGAGGCAGCTGTTGAGTTAGAATCCGCCATCGCATCCCCAACGCTAGCGGTGAATAACGCTCAAGTATGAGCGCTAGGAAAAAGGACCCGGTAGCTACTCATGACAGCAAAGAAAATTAAGCTTGGGAATTTCACCATTGCCAACGATCAGCCCTTTGTCCTATTCGCAGGGATGAACGTGCTTGAATCCAGAGACTTGGCAATGACTGTTGCCGAGCAGTTTCACAGGGTCACTGACGAGCTCAATATTCCCTACGTATTCAAGGCCTCATTCGACAAGGCAAATCGTTCCTCTAAAGACTCTTATCGCGGGCCCGGTCTGGACGAGGGGTTAAAGATACTCGCCGAGATCAAAGAGCAGTTTTGTGTTCCCGTGATCACCGATGTGCATGAAATATCTCAGGTTGGGCCGGCTTCTGAGGTGGCAGATATTCTGCAGTTGCCTGCGTTCCTGTCTAGGCAGACCGACCTCGTCGTCGCCATGGCCAAAAGTGGCGCGATCATCAATATCAAGAAGGCGCAGTTTCTGGCGCCGCAGGAAATGGGCCACATCCTTAAGAAATTTGAGTCGGCAGGCAATGATCGTCTGATTCTCTGCGAGCGTGGCAGCAGCTTCGGCTACAACAACTTGGTCGTCGACATGCTGGGTTTCGCGGTAATGAAGCAATTTGGTGTCCCGCTGATGTTCGATGCGACGCATGCCTTGCAGAAGCCAGGTGGCTTCGCTAATGCGGCCAGTGGGCGCCGGGGCGATGTCACTGGGCTTTCTCGTGCTGGCTTATCGCAAGGTATAGCGGGGCTGTTTATCGAGGCACACCCTGACCCAGACAAAGCGTTATGCGATGGGCCCTGTGCGTTAAGATTAGAGACAGTTCGTCCCTTCTTGCAGCAGATGCGGGAGCTCGATGTGCTGATCAAGTCCATGCCCGAGCTTGATACAGCATAGAATTTCAAGTGTTTTAAACTTCATTTTTTGAATCAAGTAATACTAATAAGGCATTGAAATGGCGAGTATTAAAAACATAAGGGCGCGAGAAGTGCTTGACTCCCGTGGTAATCCAACCATCGAGGCTGATGTCGAGTTAGACAGTGGTGTCATGGGCTCGGCCTGTGCGCCTTCAGGTGCATCCACTGGCTCGCGCGAGGCGCTGGAGCTGAGAGACAAAGACCCGGCCCGCTATCTTGGTAAGGGTGTGTTGAAGGCTGTTCAGAACGTGAACACTGAAATTAGAGAGGCCCTTATCGGGCAGGATGCTGCAGACCAGAAGGCTCTTGATGGGGTAATGCTAGAGCTAGATGACACGGAGAATAAGGCCAAGCTCGGCGCGAACGCGATATTGTCAGTGTCACTAGCGGCAGCCAAGGCGGCAGCGCTTGATGCAGGCCTCCCTCTGTATGCGCACATCGCCCAATTGAACGGCAGCGCAGGTAATTATTCGCTTCCGGTGCCGATGATGAACATCGTCAATGGTGGCGAGCACGCTGATAATAACGTAGATATTCAAGAGTTTATGGTGCAGCCTACGGGCGCGGCCAGCTTCAGTGAGGCGCTGCGCTATGGTGCTGAAATATTTCATGCCTTAAAGTCTGTGCTAAAGAAGCAGGGTCTGAGCACGGCCGTAGGAGACGAGGGCGGATTCGCCCCGAACCTTCCGTCGAATGCCGCGGCACTCGACTGTATTCTACAAGCTATTGAAATTGCAGGCTTTCGTCCGGGTAGCGACATTCACCTGGCGCTAGATTGTGCAGCCTCCGAATTCTATGTGGATGGCAAATATGTGCTCGCAGGCGAGGGTCAAAGCTACGACTCTGGCCAATTTGCCGATTATCTGCAGGGTTTGGCTGAGAATTATCCGATTTTGTCCATCGAAGACGGCATGGATGAGAGCGATTGGGAAGGTTGGGCTAAATTATCTGCCCAGATAGGCGATAAAGTTCAGTTAGTAGGAGATGATTTGTTCGTCACCAACACTAAAATTCTTCAGCGTGGAATCAGCGAGAGCATCGCTAATTCAATTCTGATCAAGTTTAATCAGATCGGAACGCTGACCGAGACGCTGGCGGCGATCAACATGGCGAAGGCGGCGGACTACACGGCGGTGATTTCTCACCGCAGCGGAGAGACCGAAGACACCACCATTGCCGATTTGGCTGTGGCCACCGCCGCGGGACAGATCAAGACAGGTTCACTGTGTCGTTCGGACAGGGTGGCGAAGTACAATAGATTACTAAGAATTGAAGAAGAGTTGGGTAGCAACTCGGTATTCAACGGCATCAAAGAATTTTCCAATTTCACTGGCTGAATAGTGCTGAAAACAGTGCGGCCTCTGAATGCGATTAATTAGAGAGGCACGTAAAATGTTGAGATCGAGCTCCTTTAGAATTCGATCTCAGCAAAAAGACTTATGAAAATAATATTCGGATTTCTTGGGTTCGCTTTTATCACTCTGCAATATCAGCTTTGGCTTGGTGAAGATAGTGTGCGCACGCTGAATATACTGGAGCTGGAAGTCGAAGCGCAGCGAGTGAACAATGAAGGGTTAGAGCAGCGGAACCGCTTGGTTGAGATCGAAGTACTTGATCTTAAGAATGGGCTTGAGGCTGTAGAAGAACGGGCGCGCTCTGAACTTGGCATGATCGAGAAGGGCGAAACATTCTATTTGCTTGTCCCTACTCAGAAATAAGCCGGGCAGGCGCATGCGATCGGGGGCAGACCCCTAATTAAGAAGACGTGACTATGGCAATATGGGCTGTCTTGCCGGCTGCAGGGATTGGTCGTCGCATGGGATCCACTATTCCCAAGCAATATCTCACCATAGATGGAGCTCCCCTGATTTTGCATGCGTTGCGTCGGCTGAGCGCAGTGAGCGAGATTCAAAAAATTATCGTTGTGATTCACCCCGAGGATAATCGCTGGGCTAAATTGCAAGAATCAATCGTTGAGGAATTTGAAAACCGAATCATAACTGTTATGGGTGGAGCCGAGCGCTACCAATCCGTTCTAAATGGCCTCACTGCGCTGACAGAACTCGCAGATAAAGACGATTGGGTATTAGTACACGATGCGGTTAGACCCTGCGTACGCACTTCGGATATAGAAAATTTGATTTCAAAGGTTTCGCTGCACCCCGTAGGTGGGTTGTTAGGCTCTTCCGTAGACAATACTCTTAAGAAAGTTGGCGCAGACCTGGCTGTTATTGAAACTGTCGACCGCGAGTCGTATTGGAATGCACTTACGCCACAGATGTTTCGCTTCGCCCAGCTAAAAGAGTCTATAGAAGCTGTAGTGGCCAGCGGTGAGCAGGTGACCGATGAAGCGGCGGCGATGGAAGTAGCAGGCTTTAAGCCTATAATGATTGCCGGTAGTAAGGACAACATCAAAATAACTCACGAGGCTGATCTGGTCTTGGTAAGTCAAATCCTAAAAAACCAGGCGAGTGACAATGGATCCAAATAACATGCGCATCGGACATGGCTATGACGTGCACCGTTTCGACAGCGAGTACGTTAAAGCGAAACCGCTTACCTTGGCGGGCGTTGTGTTGGCGGATAAGATGAGCCTAGTTGCACATTCAGATGGCGACGTGATTCTGCACGCAATCTGTGATGCAATACTGGGTGCGCTAGGCGAGGGAGACATAGGACAGCACTTTCCAGATACAGACACTAAATTTTCCGGAGCGGCGAGTGCTGATCTGGTGCAACAGGTGCTAGTAATGATGAAAGCACGGCAGCTCCATCTAGTGAACGTTGATATCACAGTGATCGCAGAAGTGCCGAAATTGACTCCGCATCGCGTCAACATGATTTCTAGTCTGGCTAACTTGCTAGAATTGCCGGAGCAGCGAGTCAACTTGAAAGCAACCACCACCGAGGGCTTGGGAGCCATAGGCAGGAAAGAGGGCATAGCATGTGCCGCAGTGGCCCTGCTAGCTGGCAATGCCTGAAAGCTCTCCTAATCAGCCTGCAAGTTCTGCTGCTGCGATCTTCAGTGGCCTAGACACTCTAGCCTTCGCGAATGGTAAGCCACGGTTGGCAGCGACGTTCAAACAAGAATTCACCGATTTTCGTGTCGAGGAACAGCTCAGCTTTAAATTTACAGAGAAGGGCGAGCATGCCTATCTCTGGGTAGAGAAGATTGATCGATCCACCGTCGATGTGGCAAAGAAGTTGAGTGAGGTAACCGGCGTTCATGGTTCGGATATAGGCTATTCCGGCATGAAGGACCGCCGCGCAGAGACGCGCCAATGGTTCAGCATAAAGTTGCCAGCAGGCAGGGAGTCTGAGCTTACGGCTTGCGAGAGTGACTCGCTGCGTATCGTCGAGACCCATAGAAACTCACGTAAACTCAAAATCGGCAGCCATCGCTCTAACCACTTTAGGTTATTGCTGCGAGATTGTGATGGTTCAAGAGACGAGTTCGAGCAAAGACTTGCTCAAATTGAAGCTGGCGGCGTGCCAAATTACTTCGGTTCGCAGCGCTTTGGCAGAGGTTTAAGCAACCTCACTCAGGTCCAAGCCTGGATGAGCGCGGAATTAGCTATAGGGTTGGATGCGAATTCGAGGAGCGTCATTGACGCCGCTGCGGCGGCGATTCCGAAGCAGCGATTCAAGCGCAGCATGCTGTTCTCAGCCGCTAGATCCTATTTATTCAATCAAATATTGTCGCGAAGACTGGAGCTAGGCAATTGGAACGCCTATATAGCTGGTGATGTGTTGAATTTGGCTGGGACGGACCGGTCATTCGCGCTCGAGACAGGGGTTGAGTGGGATTCGATACTGCAGCAAAGGCTAGAAAATTTCGATATTCATATCACCGGCCCTCTACCCGGAGAGATTGATCCTAAAGATAAGTATGTAAGCTACGGCGAAGCTGCCGATATTGAAGAAGCAGTGTGTGAACAATTTAATACGCTACTGGTGGGTTTGCGGCATTTCGGTCTTAAGACAGCACGCAGACCGCTGAGCTTTCGACCCATCGACCTGACGTGGGAATGGCAAGAAAGCGAACAAGCAGATGGGGCTAGCGACTTGCTGCTGGACTTTTCTCTGGGGAAGGGGGCCTATGCCACGAGTCTGCTCAGAGAGCTCTGCGTGACCCGTAGCCCCGACGGCAAAATCACGAGTTGATGAAAAGATATTACAAAGGATATTTGACTTGAGCAGCAGTGGAAGCGGTAAACCAAATCTAAGCGGCATTGGGATGACGTCTCAGCGCACACGAGAGCGACTACTGGGTAGATTGATCGACCAGGGAATTAGCAGCATGGAGGTGTTGGACATTATTCGCTCCACGCCACGGCACATATTTCTTGACGAGGCGCTCTCCCATCGAGCCTATGAGGATGTGGCCCTGCCTATTGGTCACAACCAAACAATTTCGCAGCCCTATGTTGTCGCCAAGATGACGGAGGCTTTGCTGAAGAGCGGCTCGATAGACACGGTGTTGGAAATCGGAACTGGGTGCGGATATCAGACCGCAGTAATGGCGCAGTTGGCGAAGACTGTCTACACCGTTGAGCGCATCAAGCCACTGCTGGATCGTGCTAAGAAAAACCTTAAGCTGCTTAAGCTGCGCAATATTAATTACCGACACGGAGATGGCAGCGGGGGTTGGACGAACAATGGCCCTTATGATGCCATCATTACTACAGCGGCTCCGCAGCAGGTTCCGCGCGAGTTATTTGAGCAGCTAAAGGACGGTGGGCGTTTGGTTATACCCGTGGGTGGCGACGATCAGCAGGAATTACAACTGATCACACGGCACGGCAAAGACTTTACTGCGCAAGTGCTGGAATCTGTGCGTTTCGTCCCACTTTTAGTTGGTCAACTACAGAACTAAGAATTTGTTCATTCAAAACACTTCCCCAATGGCTTGACCATGTCCGACAACTCAAGCATGCAGAGGCATAAAACCACCGGCTCAATGGCGACCCGTCGCTCAAAAGTGATGCTGTTCTTGAAGGGCGTTGCCATGGGGCTCGGTGATTCTGTCCCCGGCATTTCAGGCGGTACTATTGCAGTCATTACGAAAATTTATGACCAGCTCGTGTTTTCTATTCGCGCCGTCGATCTGCGCGCGTGCGGACTTTTCTTTACCGGTCAATTCAAGGCGTTCTGGCAGCATATCAACGGAACGTTCTTGCTTATCCTCGCTCTGGGAATTCTGTGCGGCCTGTTGATCTCGGCGAATACGGTGCTATCCCTTTTGGAAAATTATTTTGTCCCGCTAATGGCATTTTTTATCGGCATGGTATTAGCATCTAGCGCCTTACTGCGAAATGAATTTTCGCTTGGCACTTGGCAAAACATCCTCGCGTTGTTTCTGGGATTGTTGCTAGCGATGTCAATAGGTTTTATTACTCCGCGCTCTGCAGAGTTATCGCTGATCTACGTTTTTTTTAGTGGCGCTATAGCGATTAGCGCGATGATATTGCCCGGTCTATCGGGTGCGTTTATTCTATTATTGCTAGGCGTGTATGAATTTATTCTGGGTGCACTGCTTGGTTTCGATCTGCCTTATATCCTTGCCTTCATGCTTGGCTGTGGCGTCGGCCTGCTCGCTTTTTCTCGAGTTTTGTCTTGGTTGCTTCGCGCCCATCATGAGTTGAGCTACGGATTCATTACGGGGATGTTACTAGGTTCGATATCGGCACTCTGGCCCTGGCAACAGGCACAAGCGGAGGCAGGAGAAGGCTACACGATGCTCCTGCCTTCATTAGTGTGTCTTGTGCTAGGCGCTGTAGTTGTTGTATTACTGCAAGTGGTATTTGCAACGAAGCCATCGGAAAGCTCTAACTAGTATGAATTCCCTGCATCGACAATTCAGTGTCCTCCTGATAGCGAGTTGCTCATTGCTGCTCGCTTCCTGTGGGGGAGGATATCAGGCGCCGATATCAGAGCAGGGTGAGCAACAGGCTATTTCTGCGCCGGAGGTGTTTTCATCGAACTCAGAGGCGGGTGGCACTCAGTCTCAACCTATTCAGCGTGGTTCTATTTCCAGTGATGTTGATGGCACTGGTTCTAATCTAAGCAGTTCGAATATCAATAGGGCGGGGCCAACGTCGCATCTTGTGCGTCCCGGGGATACGCTGTTCTCAATTGCTTTTCAGTACGATCTTGATTTCCGCAGTCTAGCTATCGTCAATGGACTGAATCCGCCCTATACAATATTTGTCGATCAAGAAATCAACCTAGATTTGAACAACATAGTGCGTGGTGGCAGTGCGGTATCAACAGCGAACCTAGGCACGGCCGTTGGTAATAATTCGGTGGCGCGGTCGAGAGCAGGGGGTGGTACATCGGGTTCGGTGTTGCGTCAGCCGGTTACCAGCACACCGCGGGCTATAAGTTGGCAGTGGCCGCATCAGGGGCGATTGGTTAGAGGCTTTCAATCAGGGGCCAGTAAGGGCCTGGATATAAGCGGCAATTTCGGCGATGCGGTGCTAGCCGCTGGCGACGGTGATGTGGTCTATTCTGGTCGTGGCATTCAAGGTTCTGGAGACTTGATCATCATTCGACACAGCGATCGCTACCTCAGCGCCTATGCGTACAATAGTCGCATGTTGGTGAAAGAGGGGAGTCGAGTGCGCGCGGGAGAGAAGATAGCCGAGGTGGGTGAAAATTCTTCTGGCGTAGCTATGTTGCACTTTGAGATTCGTGAAGCTGGGGATTCGGTGGACCCGTCGAGATTGCTACCTTCGAAATAGTTGCCATCTAAAATTGGTTTTATAAGTAAATGCAGAACAAACAATAACGAAGACTGAGGTCTGCGTTATTGTTTGTTCTCTGGGGACTCAAATGGAACCAGTGCGAGTTGGTGCCAGTGACTAGCGCTCTAAGAATTGCAGCTTTTGTTTCTTGTCAGTCCATTGTTCAGCATCGGGAAGAGCATCTTTCTTCTCGGTGATGTTGGGCCAAACTTCCGCTAGCTCGGCATTCAAGGCAAGAAAACCCTGTTGGTCTTCGGGCAGTTCGTCTTCCGCGTAGATTGCATCAACCGGGCACTCAGGCTCGCATAGAGCGCAATCTATGCACTCGTCGGGATGAATTACCAGAAAGTTAGGTCCTTCGTAGAAACAGTCTACCGGGCATACTTCAACACAGTCAGTGTGTTTACAAAGTATACAATTATCACCTACTATGAATGTCATGCTATCTCCAAACCTTTGATTCTGGTAATTCTGGCCAATCTTTCTAATTGCGCCAATATGGTTCATCGCTGGGCTTGGTCACCTTTAAGCCGCCTTTTAGCGGGTAATGGCGCGGCTTCGCGGCGTGCATTCTATCAGCTTTTTTCGGCAGTTTTCCATTGCGCTGGAGGATTTATTGCGTGAGTTTTTTATTTAGGCCCTGCATTCAAGCTATCTGCTTTCTGTTTTAGCTCATAGAGAATCTTCAGCGCTTCTTTCGCGGTGATGTCATCAACCTCCAGTCTCTGTAGAAAGTCCACTGCAGGATGCGCCACAGTAGCGAACATCTCACTCTGAAACGGCGAGTCGGCCACAGCTGAGAGCGCAGCATGGGATGCAGAGGAGCTTATAGTGCTGGCTGGCGCCTCATTCTCCAATTGCTGCAGTTTTTCACGTGCCTTCTCGATAACCGGGTGTGGTATACCGGCTAACTGTGCTACCTGTAGGCCATAACTCTGATTGGCAGGGCCCGCTTTGACGGCATGTAGGAATACGATGCCATTGTCATGCTCAATCGCATCTAGGTGCACGTTAACGATCGTCTCGAAGGTCTCAGGCAGAATGGTAAGCTCAAAGTAGTGTGTAGCAAATAGGGTGTAGGCTTTAACCTGCTCTGCGATATAGACCGAGGCGGCCCATGCCAGAGAAAGTCCGTCGAAGGTGCTAGTACCTCTACCGATCTCGTCCATAAGAACCAGGCTATCCTTTGTCGCGTTGTGCAGGATATTCGCTGTTTCGGTCATTTCCACCATGAAAGTAGAGCGACCGCCGGCGAGATCGTCGGATGAGCCGATGCGAGTGAAGATTCTATCGATGGGCCCGAGCTTTACCGTTGCAGCCGGCACATGGCTGCCGCATAAGGCGAGCAGGACGATTAGAGCTGCCTGTCGCATATAAGTAGACTTACCGCCCATATTCGGTCCGGTAATGATTAGCATCTTCTGAGTAAGGTTTAGGCAGAGATCGTTGGCGACGAAATTGTCGCTAGTGACTTTCTCCACGACTGGGTGTCTGCCCCCCTCTATAGTTATTCCCGGTTCATCGCTTAACTCGGGTTCACAGTATTCAAGGTTCACGGCGCGTTCAGCAAAGCAGTTGAGCACATCTAGCTCGGCAAGGGCCTCGGCGCTGGCGATTAGTTCGGTGAGCTGGGTAGCGAGTTCTTCTAGCAATGAATCATAGAGGGCTTTCTCGCGACTCAAAGATTTACTGCGCGCGCTTAACACTTTGTCTTCGAATTCTTTCAATTCGGGTGTGATGAAACGCTCGGCGTTCTTCAGTGTCTGGCGGCGAACGTATTCTGCAGGCAGTTCGGTATTAGCCTGACCCTTACTAATTTCGATGTAGTAGCCGTGCACGCGGTTGTAACCGACCTTGAGTGTGCTTATGCCAGTGCGTTCTTTCTCTCGCTGTTCGAGATCGACCAGGTATTGTCCCGCGTTGCTACTCAGATTACGCAGTTCATCGAGTTCGGCATCGTAACCTTCGGCGATCACACCTCCCTCGCGAATAACCACAGGCGGGTTTTCTTTCACGGCGCGAGTTAATAGTTCACTGTGCTGCGGATATTCCCCGATGCGCTTCGCTAGTTCGCCAACGTAGGTCGATGTCATTTTGGTTAGCTGCCGCTGTAGTTCAGGTAGTTGACAGAGGCCATCACGCAGCTTTGCGAGATCGCGCGGCCGCGCTGAGCGTAATCCCAGTCTAGCGATGATACGTTCCAGGTCACCTATGGTCTTCAATACCTCACACAGTGCCTCAAAACGGAAGTCTCTTTTCAATGTGGCGACAGCCTGTTGCCGTAGTTGCAACTGCGCTCGATCGCGAAGCGGCCTATTGATCCAGCGCGAGAGTAGGCGGCTGCCCATCGTAGTAGCTGTGCGGTCGATGACCGAGAGCAGCGTGTTGTCTTTACCTCCGGCTAGATTGATATCCAACTCGAGATTGCGGCGACTGGCTGCATCCAAAATGACGCTATCTTCCTGACGCTCTACCTGTATGCCTTGAATATGCGGCAGGTCCGATTTCTGTGTTTCCCTCGCGTATTGAATGAGGCAGCCGGCGGCCTGCAAAGCAGCGCTTAGATCCTGGCAATCGAAAGCTGCGAGGTCGCGCGTATTGAAATGCTCTGTGAGGGTTCGATTCGCGCTTTCAATCTCGAACTCCCATATCGGTCGCCGGCGTTTCGCCGGATGATTGAGAGCTGCCTCAACCTCAGTTAACTCTTCTTGTAGGAGTATCTCGGCCGGCTGAATGCGGCCTATCTCCGATGTCAGTGCATCAAGGCCTTGCAACTCACTGAGCACAAATCTACCGCTGCTTATATTCATGAAGGCGATGCCGTAGGTTTTTTGCGTGCCGGTGGCGCTTGCCGTCGCGCTGATAGCCAGCAGGCAATTGTCGCGGTGCTCGTCGAGCAGGGCTTCATCGCTAACCGTCCCCGGCGTAATGATTCTAACCACCTGTCTCTCAACCGGGCCCTTGCTTGTGGCAGGGTCTCCGATCTGCTCACAGATCGCGATTGAGACCCCAGCTTCAACGAGTTTTGCTAGATAACGGTCCGCCGCATGATAGGGAATGCCGCACATTGGAATAGGCTCGCCGGCAGCTTTGCCGCGTGCGGTGAGTGTGATGCCTAGAATATTGGACGCGCTCTTCGCATCTTCGAAAAACAGCTCATAAAAATCGCCCATGCGATAAAACAACAGGCTGTCTTGATGCTGTGCTTTGATGCGCAAAAATTGCTGCATCATGGGGGTGTGTGTTTGCGCGTCGGTCAAATGGCTAACTACTGCATTGTTTGAATGAGGTGGGTTTTGTTCTTATTCTTCGTTGCTGTATTTGAGAATTCTACACGGTTTGGCGAAGCGGTGGCACAGCTAAATTGCTTTCTTCACAGGGGCAAAACAGTGACGCGGGAAGGGCATGCAAAAGATCGGCTGCGACGGCTTAATCGTGGTTCACATCAACCGTCGAAGTCGCTAGTATGAATGTATGTCAGATTCGCTTTCTAACCCGATTTCCAAACTTGTCCAAAAACTTGCGGACAAACTCCTCGCAAAAAAACTGATTATATCCACCGCCGAATCCTGCACTGGTGGATGGATTTCTCAATCGCTTACCGCGCTCAGCGGCAGTTCCGCCTGGTTCGATAGCGGCTTCGTCACCTACTCCAATGAGGCGAAGCAGCGCTTGTTAAACGTTCCGCCGGCATTGTTCGGTATCGACGGCCCGGGCGCAGTGAGCGAGGCAGTCGTGCTCGCCATGACCGCTGGAGCTATTCAAGGTAGTAGAGCAAATCTAGCAGTTGCTGTCAGCGGTATAGCCGGGCCAGATGGCGGCTCCGAAGATAAACCGATAGGCACGGTCTGGATTTCCTGGCAGTGGGAAGATACGAGTCTAGCTCGCTGCTTTCATTTCAGCGGCGACAGAGAGGCGGTCAGGTGTGCAACGGTCCTTGCTGCATTGGAAGGCTGCCTTCTGTTAATTGATTGATAAAAAACCTAAAGGAATTTCCTTTTTTGCCAATATACTGGTTGTATATACAGTATAAATTTGTTTAAATTTGAGCTGTTCGTATATACAGTGTTTTAGCAAAAGGCTGAAGGCCAGAGAAAATAAGCAATTGCTCAAATTAATAGAATTAGGTTAAGACGATGCATAGTTTAATTGGAAGCACGGTTAGCAGTCTATCAAGAAATTTAGCAGGTGGTTCAACAAATACTACCTCTGAAAAATTGGGGTCGATCGGCACTGCAACGACAGGACTATACGATTTATGGCTGAACTCGATGTTACCCGCTGTGGGTCCATCGATGGTCGCGGGAGTAACATCGAGTTCGAGCCACCAGATAAACAGTGAGCGCCTAGCGGAAAAGCTGATGGAACTGAGCATCAATGAGTCTGTGAGGGGTATCGTTGAAGCGTGAACCTAGAAAGATGACAGAAAATTTATTAAGTAGCCGGGGACAAGCTACTATTTAAAAGGGCTCAGGAAACTGAGTATAAGGGGAAACCCGACAACTGCTTTACTCACGGAACCAGGCTTCAGTTGTGAATTTAAACGCAAGGAAATTAAGATGATTGAAGATAACAGCAGTAAAGATAAGGCACTCGCTGCGGCACTGGTGCAAATCGAGCGACAATTTGGTAAGGGCTCTATGATGCGACTCGGAGATACCGATCGCGAACCGATTCCAGCTATTTCTACTGGTTCATTAGGGCTAGATATCGCGCTAGGTATAGGCGGTCTTCCGCGAGGCAGGGTCGTTGAAATATACGGACCAGAGTCCTCCGGCAAGACCACATTAACCCTGCAGGTTATCGCCGAGGCGCAGAAGGCCGGCGGTACCTGTGCATTCATCGACGCGGAGCACGCACTCGACCCTATCTATGCCGGTAATCTGGGTGTCGATGTCGACAACCTACTCGTGAGCCAGCCGGACACCGGTGAGCAAGCGCTAGAAATCTGTGACATGGTTGTGCGTTCCGGGTCAGTAGATGTTGTAGTAATCGATTCCGTCGCCGCGTTGACACCTAAGGCTGAGATCGAAGGCGACATGGGCGACACTCACATGGGCCTGCAGGCTCGACTGATGTCTCAGGCTCTCAGAAAGATGACGGGCAATATCAAGAACTCGAATACCCTAGTTATCTTTATCAACCAAATCCGCATGAAGATCGGCGTCATGTTCGGTTCTCCAGAAACCACTACCGGTGGTAACGCACTTAAATTCTATTCCTCTGTGCGGTTGGATATTCGTCGCATCGGCTCGATCAAAGAAGGCGACGAGGTCGTTGGTAACGAGACGCGAGTGAAGGTTGTTAAGAACAAGGTAGCGCCGCCGTTCAGGCAGGCAGAATTTCAGATCATGTACGGTAAGGGAATCTTTCACCTCGGTGAGATTGTCGACCTAGGCGTCAAGCAAGGCTTGGTCGAGAAATCTGGCGCTTGGTACGCCTACAAAGGCGAGAAGATTGGCCAGGGTAAGAAGAATGCCGCTGTATTCCTGAAAGAGAACCCGCATATCGCCGAAGAAATCGAATTGCAGATTCGTGCTCAGCTATTAGGTGGCGATACCGATGAGGCAGCTAACTCAGAAGAGACGCCAGCTAATGATGATGACGTAATAGTTTTAGCTGACGCGCAGAAGAGCAGCTAGAGCGGCAGACTCTTATGCCTTCGCTATCAATGAGCGCTGTTTCTTCTGGTAATGAAGGCTATTTGATGGATCGGGTAAATTGGATAGATCTTATAAATTAGAAAGCGCTAGTCGCTGTAAGAAAAAAAAGATGTCCGAGACTACACCTTGTAACGATGTCCCTGTTCTCCGGCGGGCCGCAATGGACTATCTGGCCCGTCGGGAACAATCTTTTTATGAACTTACCCAAAAGCTGAATAAGAAATTTCCGGAGTCGGATAGTGATTTGCTAGTCGAGGTGCTTGATATCCTGAAGGCTGAGAATTTGCAGTCGGATGACCGCTTCACGGAATCTTACGTGAGGTATCGTAAGTCTCGAGGCTTTGCCTACCTGCACATACGTGCTGATTTAGCTGGCAGACAAGTGAGTGAGATGGTTGTAGGTAAATATCTCATCAAAACTGACGAGCACTGGCAAATTTCAGCGGATCTGCTAGCCGCCAAGAAGCTTCGAAGCCGCGAGCCACTAGGCTTCGGTTCTAAAGAGCATGCAAAACTATCTAGATTCCTAGTGTCCCGAGGATTCTTTCCCGCTGAAGTCAGAAAGGCACTAGAAAAACACCTAGTGTGAACTGCTCGCCAACTAATGCTGCTAATAGTCGATCTCGATAGGCAGGTCATTATCGATACCGAAACTCAGGGCATGGATATGCTAGTGGGGCCCTGGGTGCAGTTGTTGAATGCCGCCGATTCAGTCAATTCGATGGCCCGGGGTCTTGCAGAGAAGAAAAGGGCTCGTGACCTGTTGGGCGAGGTTGACTTTCATCAGATTGCAGAGCAGCTGCTCTATAACCCGATCGAGCTCGGCGGTGAAGAACGAGTCGGCACTATCTTATTTTACAACATCCACGGTTTTACCAGGTTCTGCGAAGGCCTCCCTCCGAAGGAGTTGTTAAAGACATCGAATAAAGTGCTCAGCATTATGGGCGACATCGTGGAGTTTAATCAGGGGCGTGGACAAATATAACGGCGATACAGTGATGGCCTTATTCGGCGTACGATCAATGGAGATCAAGATACTGTGAATGCTATGACTGCTCTTCTAGAAATCACCAGTGTATTGGAGAAAATGGAGTCGAGCCTTTCAGTATACGTAGAAACCACGACGAGTATTGTAGTAGCTGGCAATCCGGGCTCCAGTAATCGCATGAACTATTCCGTGATCGGCGACACCGTAAATCGGTCTGCAAGATTGGAGAGCCTTATGCGGCTCTATAATGCCTCAAATATCGGCAGCGAGGCGAGTAGGTAGGGACGGCGCACCAAATTTTGCCTATCGCGAGCTCGGCATCGTTTGCGCTGTTGGTAAGTCGTAGTGGGTTCGCATCTTCGAATTATTAGGCATCGAGGACGAGTTAAGTAGTGCGAAAATTTTAGAAGTTGCCGCTTTCGCGTAGGCACTGAAAGTATATAGGTTACACAATTGGGATTTGTTACAAGAGTAATTTTCGTGTTTGCAAGTAAAGTGCGATAATGCCCAGCTCTCTCAGGTGTTTTTAGATAGGATAGAAAATTTTCGGATAAACCCACCGGGTCCAAATTGGTAGGTCAGATATGTATTTGGGAGCTAGTAAATAAAACAGTGCCAGGCATGAGGTCGATAGTGTTGCGCAGGGATGTGCAACCATTGTCTAAAGGGCAATGCGAGTAAGCCAAAAGCAAGTGAAATGACATCTTATGCTAGCTTTTAACGAACGCCATACTGAAAAATTCATGGATGACTTTTTCAGCATCCACCAAATAAACGCTAGCACTATTGGAATTCATAATGAAATTGATTAAACCCTTTCGTGGGCTTCGACCGAGCAGAGAGCTCGCAGTGAAAGTTGCCTCTCACCCTTACGACGTTCTCAACAGAGAAGAGGCATTTGAGCTCGCCAAGGATAATTCCCTTAGCTTCCTGCACATTAACAAACCAGAAGTAGATATGGATGTATCGGTAGATGTGCACGATCAATCGGTTTATGAAAAGGGCAGGGAAAACTTAGATCGATTTCAAGCCGAAGGCACGCTAAAGCAAGACAGCGAAGAGAAGCTGTATGTGTACAAGCAAGTGATGGGAGAGCACGAACAGGTGGGCCTTGTCGCAGCAGCTTCCGTGGATGCCTATGAGAATAACCTGATCAAGAAGCATGAGTTCACACGCCCAGTGAAAGAAGACGACAGGGTCAATCACATGGTCGCGTTAGACGCGCAGGTCGGCCCCGTATTTCTAACCTATAAGGCTCATGCCGAAGTGGATGCCTTAATCGCCAGGGTTATGGCTACCGATGCAGAGTACGATTTCGAGGCGGAAGACGGCACGCGACATGTATTTTGGGTTGTCGAAGATGTGACGTTATCTGCTGATATCGAAACTGCATTTTCCGAGATCAAACATCTGTATGTCGCAGATGGCCATCACCGATCGGCGGCTGCTTCGCGTGTGAAGCACCTGCGCCAGAAACAGAATTCTGATCATACGGGCGATGAATCTTATAACTATTTTCTTGTCGTGCTATTCCCTGACAATCAAATGCAGATTCTTGATTACAATAGAATCGTGAAAGATCTGCGCGGAGCCAATAGCGCAACATTTTTGGAGGAGCTAGGCACAAACTTCGATATCCAAAAGACAGATCTGCAGGCAGCGAAGCCAAGTTCTGCTAGAGATTTTGCGCTCTATCTGGACAAGCAGTGGTACAAGCTGAGGAGTAATGACAATCTGATTTCGCAAATCGATGAGGCGAATCCGGTGAGCAGTTTAGATGTGAGCATATTGCAGGACTACGTGTTCACGCCGTTACTCGATATTGTAGATCAGCGTACCGATAAGCGCGTGGACTTCGTGGGCGGAATAAGAGGTTTAGCGGAGCTAGAGAGACGAGTCGATACAGGAGATTGGGCGGCTGCCTTTGCTCTATACCCAACTTCAATTGAAAGCCTGATGTCTATCGCTGATGCCGACGAGGTGATGCCACCCAAGTCTACTTGGTTTGAGCCTAAGCTAAAGAGCGGGCTCGTCGTCCACAAGCTGGACTAGTTAATTACTTAGGCCTTTGCGGGGCAGCAATTCTCCAGACAGAGTTCAGTCTTTTGCTGCTGGGGACTGTCCCTCAAGACGCTGCTCCTAAATTTTAGACGTATGCAGACATAATGCATTAGCGTATCGGTAAGTATCTGTGTTGTGCCGTTAAGAATTTTCATATTTCACTCTGTTTTGGGTTTACCCCCTCTACCCCCTTATTCAACGTTCAAAGTACTAAAAAGGTTTGCATTAATCTTTGCGAGTCTGACTGCGTTGGCCCTGAAGGGGGGGGGGCTAGGCTGAGCTATCTGTAGGAAACGAATTAGGGCGCCATGAACAAACCATGACGCCCTTCCTTTTGGGGATTAACTACCTGTCTACACTTACTTAAGCAGCGTTCCGCTTATTTATATCGATAAGTGCTGCTTGCTCGCTACCGATTGTGATCTTCTTCGGCTTCATGGCCTCAGGAATCTCACGTACCAGGTCGATGTAGAGCAGACCATGAGCCATGCTTGCGGTAGTGGCCTCAACATGGTCCGCCAACTGAAAGCGTCGCTCGAAATTGCGTGCCGCAATGCCCTGGTGCAGGTAATTGCGGCCAGTAGCCTCTTCGCCAGCCTTCTGGCCAACTACCGTCAAGGTTCCCTTCTCAGTCTGGATATCCAGTTCACCTTCTTCGAAGCCGGCTATGGCCATAGTAATTTGGTATTGGTCCTTATCCGTCAGCTCGATGTTGTAAGGGGGATAGCTCGTCTGATTGGTCTCGCCGCGATTCACAGAGTCCAGCAGCGAAGAGAGGTGGTCAAAACCCACAGTGGAGCGGTATAGGGGTGCAAAATCTAATGTACGCATAGTCATATCCTTCCTTTTAAGCAATATGTAGTTAAAGTTTGATTGCCCATCAAATCGATCGGGCGGTGTGCGAGCCTCTCTTGAGCACTCGCTACATTTCTGGATATGGGGATACGCAGAGTGGTTTCAAGTCGAGCAGGGTTAGTGGCATGGCTGTGAATTTCGCCAATAGGTAGATTAGAATGTGCTTCAATCGAGTCGACTGGGTTTTAGGGAGGTGCTGTGTGTGCGGGGAAAGCGCTGGAGTGCAGATCTCTAAAGGCCTAAGCTGGAAAGACCTATTTGGCAAGATGCTATGCGGGCTGGTCGAAGAGGCCTGAGCCACTCTCTTTGTTGCTGTAGAGTAGCTTCGAACTCAGCGAGGCGGTAGTCCTACCTCTGCAGCGCTATGTTCTCGAAGAGCCGAAAATAAAGTCCGTACGCTAATTGGGGCGTCCTTTATTTTCGGATTTTAATATTGCTAATTATATTAAAAACAGAGAGTTAATTGCTTTATGTAATGTCTTATATAACAAAAAGGTCCATGAAGTCATTAACAGCGGTTTGCTCTAGAGCCTTCTGATCCTTACACAACTCAAAGATCTTGGCGCTGCGCTTGGCGGGGAAGCGTGTCGCTAGGTTAACCTTGAATTTCTCCTCTAGAAGCGGAATGCCTTCCTCGCGGCGGCGGCGATGACCAACAGGGTAGTTGATTTCCACCCGCTCTGTGCTGCTGCCGTCCTTGAAGAAGACCTGCATGGCATTTGCGATAGAGCGCTTCTCAGGCTCCAGATACTCTCTTGAGTAGGTAGGGCTCTCGTGTATCTCCATCTTCTCGCGCAGCTC
>Ga0302118_10000300_pt1 | contig 22623 bp, 17 predicted proteins | sample AG5_331_MG_FD_203126 | JGI IMG/M metagenome (GOLD analysis project Ga0302118, IMG submission 203126) | Marine microbial communities from Western Arctic Ocean, Canada - AG5_33.1 | ecosystem: Environmental > Aquatic > Marine > Oceanic | place: Canada: Western Arctic Ocean | collected 2017-10-01 | reverse complement strand
CGGCCGGATGGACGCCTGAGTATTTTAAAGAAACACTGGGTGTGGAACGCGTACCCGGTACTGGCGTAAATGCGGCAACCGTGCCCGGTGCTATCAGCGGCTACGATGCCTTACTAAATCGCTTCGGAACAATGGGCTTCAAGGAGACATTTGCCAGAGCGGTGCAAGTAGCTGATGAAGGCTGGGGGCAGGCAGAGCGAAGACATCAGGATATAAGTTCCGTACGAGAGAAGCTGCGCGGCGACGCCGACTCTGCGGCGACCTTCCTCAATGACGGTGAGGTGCCACCGTTGTATAGCATTATCCGTAATCCACAGTTGGCGGACGCGCTGCGGCTTATCCAAGAGCAAGGTAGAGATGCGTTCTACAAGGGACCGATTGCGGATGCGATCATAGCGAAGATGCGCTCTGATGGTGGTGTGATGACGCATGCGGACCTGGCCGAGTTCGAGTCCGAATGGATCGAGCCGATTAGCACAAACTATCACGGCTATGATGTGTTTCAGCTGCCACCTCCGGGGCAGGGCTTTGCCGCGCTAGAGATGTTGAACATATTGGAAGTCTGCGCGCCGGTTCACGACGTCGACTTGTCTGCCCTTGGTCCCTCAAATCCGAATTACTGGCACTTCCTTGTCGAGGCGAAGAAGCTCGCCTACTCAGATTTGCAGGCCTATAACGGCGATCCTTTGTTCTCCGATATTCCTGTGGATAGGCTTCTATCGAAAAGCTATGCGGCGACTCTCTGCGATCGTATTGACATGGATGTAGCGACCGAGCCATCGATCACGGGGGGCTTGGATGGCGGTACAATATATCTGACCACGGCTGATCGCTGGGGAAACATGGTTTCACTCATACACAGTATTTTTTCGGTATACGGTAGTGGAGCGACAATAGCGCCGTATGGAATGATGCTGCACAACCGTGGCGTTGCTTTCTCGTTGGAAGAGGGCGACCCAAATGAGGTCGCGCCGCGTAAACGGCCGTTCCACTCCATCATAGCCGGCTTTGTACTACAGAACGATGAGCCTCTAATGACGTTCGGCAATATGGGAGGCTCTGTGCAACCCGAGACGCATGCCCAACATATGGTGAATGTTATAGACAACGGTATGAATATTCAGATGACTACCGATGCGGCACGATTTACCCATAGTCAAAACAGCAATACGCTCTCTCTAGAAGACAATCTTTACAGCCTAGTAGGTCGAGCGCTGCAGGCCAAGGGCCACAATGTTCGTTCTGTAAATGGCGGTAGAGTAGGTGGGTATCAGGGGATTCTGTTTAGTAAAGATCCCGCACTGCCAGAGCCTGTCTTCGGCCAGCAGAGCATTGATCAGGATCATCCGGTTAACGGTGTCTACCGTGCCGGTTCGGATCATCGTAAAGATGGTCAAGCGGTGGGTTGGTAAGGGTGTTTGGTAGAGTAGAGAATTTGGTTGATCACATGACAGCAGTAGATTGGCAATTAAGGAAGACAGCCAGCAGCAGAAAACCTTCGTTCATTGCGGCTGTTTGTCTATTCTTGGCTTCCTGCATCGGGCCTAATTTAGAAGATTGGCCGGATTCGATTCCGCAAACGCAGGTTTTTATAGTTGCCTACGATGCAGACGAAGACAACCAGGGCCGTCAGTCGGAAACTGAATACCTTGAATGGGTGTTGAGTTTCTATCAGGGCAATCTTGCCTATCAGTCCGGATGGCAAGATATTCAGGGCTACGTTTATGAAGCGCCTGCTCCAGAGGCTGAGCAGGCACTGCTAGAGCAACTGAGTTTGTTAGGCATAGCCATAGGAAGTGAATGGTCCAAGCACAATGACGTTCGCCAAATCGACACGCGCATGCTGTCTCTGTGGGGCTCAACCATTCAGCTTGCGCCTGATTTCGATACACAGAAACAGACGGTAGCAGTTATCGCAACAGACATCGATCTCTTGCTTAGTGGTAGTCTCAGAAAGCAGGACATTCTCCGGGAACGCTACGCTGACATTTTAGGATTGGAATTGTTTGGGGATTTTTAGTGGTCTCTAGGCTCTCATTTTTTTCTGATTTATTATTCTTATAGGTGCCCAAAATGAAACGTCGAGAATTTCTAAGCACATCACTACATGGTTCCCTTGCAGCCTCCATCTCGATGCTTGTACCGGCTGGACTGCTAGCGAGTGAGCTACCTGCTGACATTACCGAACTCTCGGCATCTAAACTCTCTGCTGCGATCCGCGACAGACAGGTCAGCTGTATCGAGGTTATGCAGGCATACCTGCAGCGCATCGAGCGGTACAACCCCGTTTACAACGCGATAGTTAATCTAGCCGAACAAGATGGTCTGTTAGATCAGGCTCGTCGTGCGGATGTCGCGCTGGACAATGGAGAGTGCTGGGGTTGGATGCATGGCATGCCGCACGCGGTAAAAGATCTTGCCAACGTCGAAGGCATGATTACCACCAGCGGATCGCGACTCTATGCAAATCGAATCGCTACAGCCGATAGCTCGCTCGTCGCCAGTGTTAGAGGGCAAGGTGCGATCTTTATAGGCAAGACCAATACGCCAGAGTTTGGACTCGGGTCTCAGACTTATAATGAAGTTTTCGGCGCTACCGGCAGCGCTTGGAATCCTGCTCTAACGGCAGGTGGCAGTAGCGGTGGAGCTGCATGCGGTCTCGGCACGCATATGCTTCCCGTTGCAGATGGTAGCGACATGATGGGTTCATTGCGAAACCCGGGTGCCTTCAACAACGTCATTGGTTTTCGGCCTTCGAAGGGGCGAGTAGGCGGCGGAGATCCGTTAAATAGGGGTCTCTCGACGTCAGGTCCAATGGGTAGGAATACCGAAGATACAATTCGGCTGTTGCTTAGCATTGCAGGGCCGGTGAGCGGTGAGCCAAATGTGATGCGCTATAGTCTGCCCGAAGCAGAACAATTCACGCCACTTAATTTGCAGGACATTAAGATAGGTTGGATGGGAGATTTTGAGAAATATCTGGCGATGGAGGCCGGTGTGCTCGATGTCTGTGAATCTAGCCTCAACTTACTGGAGACGGCTGGCGCGAAGGTCGAGCACTGCATGCCAAATTTCGATATGGCCGAGCTGTGGCGTACCTGGGTCGATCTTCGAAACTTGGGCCGCAGCGGCTCTCAATCGATGTATGACGATCCGGCACAACGCGCGCTGCTTAAGCCTGAATATATTTGGGAAATTGAACAATCCTTGGTATTAACTGCGCGGCAGATCAATGACGCTGGAAATGCCAGAGCGAGATGGTATCAAGAGGTAGTTCATCTGCTGGAGCAATTCGATTTTCTTGTGTTGCCAACAGCCCAAGTCTTTCCATTCTCTAAAGACATTCACTGGCCGACTGAGATAGCGGGCAAAAAGATGGACACCTACCATCGCTGGATGGAGGTGGTTATCCCGGCCAGTCTTGCTGGTAATCCTGTGGTGAATGTTCCCGCGGGCTTCGATGCGCAGGGTAGACCCATGGGGATTCAAGTCATAGGTCGCTTCGGAGAAGATAAGAAGGTGCTGGAATTTGCGCTGGCCTACGAGCAGGTAACAGACTTCTTGCTGCAGCGGCCCAGCCTAGTCGCGAGTGACTAGGTTGTAGGCGTGCCGTTTCAGCAGATCGTTTACGGTAGTCTGAATGCCCGCAGGGTATCTGTGGCACTAATTACCACGTATTGATTTCCGTCCGCACCTCGGTAGGTCATGGGGTTCGCGTTTCCACGTTTTTCTAGAGTTGTTTCCCAGAGTTGTCGCCCGGTCATTGTGTCCAGTGCCCGCAGACGGTTGTCATCTGTTGCTGCGATGAACAATAGGTTGCCTGCAGTAACCAAGGCAGCGGCCCGCCCAGCTCTTCCGGTGTTCTGATTTCCCTCGGGGAGCACTTCACTCAGCCCTAGTGTTTGCTGCCAGGCGATATTACCCGTAGTGGTATCTACAGCCGACAAGGTTCCCCATGGTGGTTTCTGGCAGGGCAATGACATGCCATCGATAGTTACTTGAAAGTTGCCAGGCCTAGGACCACGACGCTGCATGGGATACTCGGCGCCGTCTTCAGATTCTTCTACCCAGCCAAAGCTGCCTATGTCGCCAGCAAAGGCGAAGGCGTACTTGCTGGCAGGGTCGAACGCTACACCACCCCAGTTTGGTCCGCCGGTGAGCCCCGGGAATAGCAGTGTGGTGTTATTTCCAGTGCCATTGGGTCTGTAGGCCCAAGGGGTAAATGGACCTTGGTTGGTGACGTTGCCAGAGTTAGCGAGAAGCTTCGAACAGGCGGCGGCATGTTCTGGTGATGTGTCAGCTGCCGTTACTAGATCGGATGCATCGAAGCTCACTCGCGCTAAAGCGGGCGGGTTAGTCGGAATCGGTTGCGTAGGCGATGTTTCTTCGCCTGGCACATCACTGGCAGGAACGGCGCGCTCTTCGATGCCGAAGATGGCGTCCCCGGTTTCTCTATTTAACAAATACAGGTAGCCCGATTTAGTTGTCACCCCTAGCGCTGGAATCAACTCGCCATCTTTCTCGATATCAAATAACGCCGGAGGCGCGGGTGGATCGTGATCCCATAGGTCGTGGTGAATGGTTTGGAAATGCCAGCGGTATTCTCCGCTGCGGATATCGACTGCGACTAGTGAGTTAGAAAAAAGATTGTTGCCCGCGCGGTCGCCACCGTAACCGAACGGGATTGGCGAGGCGAGGGGAAGATAGATTAGTCCGCGTTGTTCATCGACGGTGAAATAGAATGGCCAGGCATTGGCGCCCAATCTTCCGCGCCAACTATCACCTTCCCAGGTATCGTGGCCGAGATTTCCGGGCCCAGGTACGGACTCAAATTCCCAGACTTTCTCTCCGCTTCGTGCATCGAAAGCTCTTGCGTTGCCGATTCCTCCCTCAGCGCCTCTGGGTGTATTGGCTCCTACTATTACGGTGTTCTCGAAAACCATAGCAACGGAGTTATAGGGGATCTGCATATCGATCTCGCCTGAATCACCAAACTCAGAGGCGAGCTCGCCTGTAGCTGCATCGAGTGCCACCAGTCGCCTACCAGCGGTATAGAGGATGCGTGGACGGGAACCATTGTCGCCCGGCCAATAGGAGACGCCCCGCCTGGATGCGGCACTCATCGAAACTCTGTGTGTCCAGAGTTCTTCGCCGCTTAGTGGGTCAAGTGCAATAATGCGATCAGCCGCGGGAAGATACATGACGCCATCGACAACAATCGGCGTCACCTGCGAATTCGGCGCTCTAGGGTTCTCATCAGTATTGAGTGCATTAGCAAGCAAGGAATAAGACCAGGCGCTTTCGAGATTGGCTACATTTTGTTGATTGATCTGCGTTAAAGGCGAGAAACCTGTGCCCGCAAGATTGCCGCGATACTGAGTCCATTCACTTCCAGATGAGAGTGCATCAGGGCCCTGCGCAAATAGTGGGGTGAAAAGTACGGCGCTGAGCAGGCCGCTAAATAGAGCTGTGGTTTGCGAAGTTCGCATAATGTCTCCTTATTCTTCTTGGGTTGCTATAAAGGGGGCACAGGCCAAGATGTCCGATTGTCGAGTCTACGTGAATCTGCCCAGTGTATCCAAGAGCAGGAAAGCAGTGGTTTCGGAAATCTGTCTAAACGTGTAATCTTTCGCCTGCTTTTACTATCTACTAATAGGAACTACCAATAACAATGAGTCAACTTTTCCATCCGCTTAGCTTTAGCCGTGGCCCGTCTATGAAGAATCGCTTCATGCTGGCACCTCTCACTAACACCCAGAGTCATGAGGATGGGGTGCTATCGGACGAGGAGTTTAGATGGCTCACCATGCGCGCCGAGGGCGGATTTGGTCTCACCATGACCTGTGCAGCACATGTGCAGGCAGTCGGTCAGGGCTTTCCGGGGCAGCTTGGCGTGTTCTCGGATAAGCACATCGAGGGTTTGAGTCATCTCTCCGCAACGATCAAGGCCCACAACAGCATAGCGATCTGTCAGCTCCATCACGCCGGCATGCGCTCGCCGAGCGAGCTGATTGGTACAGACCCAGTGAGCCCCTCTGGGGATGAGGAGACAGGAGCGCGCGCGCTGAGCTTGATCGAGGTCGAACACCTAGTTGCCGATTTCATAGCGGCAGCGGTTCGTTCTCAGGAGGCTGGATTTGATGGTGTCGAGATTCATGGTGCCCACAGTTATATTCTCTGTCAGTTTCTGAGTAGCGAAAACAACCAACGCGATGACCGCTATGGAGGCTCTCTCGAGAACAGGAGCCGCATCTTCTTTGAAATACTCGAAGGTATTCGTGAACAATGTAGGGATGACTTTATGGTCGGCGTGCGTTTGTCTCCCGAGCGTTTTGGTTTGGTGCTTAGCGAAGTTCAAACCGTGGCGCAGCAGCTGATGAGCACTGGCCAGATCGATTTCTTGGACATGTCACTTTGGGATGTCTTCAAGGAACCGAATGAAGAAGCCATGCAGGGCAGGACTCTCATGTCCTATTTTACTGAGCTGGAACGAGGCGGAGTTCGGCTAGGCGTTGCCGGTAAGATCCGCACGCCCGAGGAGGCTGAAAAGGCGTTGGCGGCTGGCGCGGACTGGATTATGCTGGGGCGGGCGGCAATCTTGCATCATGACTTCCCAAATCGCTATCAGGAAGACCCGAACTTCAAACCGGTAGAAAATCCAGTAGCACGCAGCCACTTAGTAGACGAAGGTCTTTCGGACAAGTTCATCACCTACATGCAGAGCTGGGCAGGCTTCGTCGCTAAGGAGTAAGGCCCAAGCGCGCCAGAGCCCGTAGATTGGTATTCAAATCGGCTAGTAAATGCTAGAGTCTAGGGCAATTACACAGGTGAATAGTCTATGTCTTCGATCATTTATCCGGTTACTAACCTTGCCGCTGTTGAACAACTAAACATCGTCAGCGGTAAGGGCGTCTATGTCTACGACGACGCAGGCAATCAGTATCTAGAAGGCTTGTCAGGCCTCTGGTGTTCCGCCCTTGGCTACGGCAATGAAGAACTCATTGCTGCCATCAACTCTCAGCTTAAAACCCTTTCCTATAGCCACCTCTTCGGCGGTCGCACCCACCCTGTTGTAATGGAATTAGCCGACAAGCTCGCAGCGATGTTGCCGGTCCCAGATGCCAGAATCTTCTTTAGTAACTCGGGCAGCGAGGCGAACGACTCGCATATAAAGATGCTGCGCTATTACAGTAATGCCATCGGCAAACCCCAGAAGAAGAAAATCATCGCATTAGATCGCGGCTATCACGGCGTGACCGTTGCCGCCGCGTCTCTAACTGGATTGCCGGTAATGCACAGCCACTTCGATCTGCCGGTGGAAGCGCTTGGTATTCTTCGAGCTGATTGTCCGCACTACTTCCGCGGCAAGATGGGCGATGAGTCGGAAGACGAATTTGTTTCACGCCTATTAAAAAATCTAGAAAAACTAATTCTTGAAGAAGGTGCAGAGACTATCGCTGCCTTCATTGCCGAGCCACTAATGGGTGCCGGTGGCGTGATCGTGCCTCCGGAAGGCTATCTGCCTAAGGTGCAAGCCTTGCTGAATGAGCACGATATCTTCCTATGGGCCGATGAGGTGATCTGCGGATTCGGTAGAACGGGAAATGACTTCGGTTCCACGACTATGGGTATAAAACCAGATCTTATGAGTTTAGCGAAACAGTTGTCGTCAGCCTATATTCCAATTAGCGCGGCTGTTATTCCCGGGGAAATGTATGAAGCGATGGTCGATCAGAGCGTAGAGGTAGGCGTTTTTGGGCATGGTTATACTTACACCGGCCATCCTGTAGCCTGCGCTGCTGCACTAAAGGCATTGGAGATTTATGAGCGAGACGACCTATTCGCAGAAGCGGCGAAAATGGGTGTGCACATGCAATCCCGGCTGCAGGAGTTTGCAGGTCATGAGTTAGTGGGTGAGGTGCGAGGCAAGGGTCTCATTGGTGCAGTCGAGTTGGTGGCCAATAAAGAAACTGGGCAGGCATTTAGCGATGGCCGGGTAGGAGCTTTTGCACAGCGTGCTTGTCAGGATGCGGGCTTGTTGTTGCGTGTGGTTAGCGGGAGCTCTGTAGCTTTCTGTCCACCGCTCATCATTGAAGAAAAACAGATCGACGAGATGACTGAAAAATTTGGCCGAGCACTAACAGCAACATTCGACTATGCGAAGAAAGAAAAATTAATACAATAGGTTTGCTGTGTTTGAGTAATCTTGATTATGTAAACAGAATAAAAAAACAGGATACAAGAAATGAAAAACCTTAGAAGCGTCTTTCTCCTCTGGGCGCTAGTCGCCTTTTTGGCAGCTTGTCAGCCCGAGCAGGAAGTTCAATCGGCATCAACAGATAAAATTAGCGCTGATTTAATATTAAGCAATGGAAAGATTGTTTCCGTCGACGAGGCGTTCAGTATCTTTGATACGATCGTGGTGAGCGATGGACGAATCGTCGAGCTAGGCGATGCTTCATTGCTAGATAAGTATGATGCTGCTGTTGTGCGCGATCTTGAAGGTAAGACGCTTATCCCGGGTTTTATCGATTCCCATACGCATATACGCGGTAGACCGCAGCGCTATATTGAATTGAGCGAAGTATCCTCGATTGCTGAGATGCAGGGCCTTATTCGTGCGAAGGCTGCAGAGTTAGGCGAGGGGGAGTGGATTACTGGCTATGGTTGGTCAGAGGATGAGCTAGCCGAAGGCCGCAAACCAATTCGTGGTGATCTAGATGTTGCCGCCCCAAACAACCCAATTACATTTACGAGAGCGGGCGGCCATAGTGCGGTTGTTAGTACATCGGCTCTAGAGCTGGCTGAAATTACGGACGAGACACCCGATCCCGAAGGTGGCGTATTCGAGCGCGATGAGAATGGAGTTGCTAACGGAATTATTCGTGAGCGCCAGGGCATCGTCGGTCGTCTAGTGCCAGATTCAACCTATGATGAGCTAATCGCGAGCCTCGAAATTAATTTAGGTGATCTGCTTGCCAAGGGAATTACCAGCATCACAGATGCCTCCAAGCGTCCGGAAGAATACGCGATGTTCGAAGAGCTTTATGCGAAGCCTGGTGTCAAATTGCCACGCTCAGCGATACAGTTTCAGTGGTTCGATCTACAAGGGATAGCGCAGGTCAAAGCGAGAGTAGGCAATGGTAACGACTTCCTGAAGATTGGCCCAATTAAGGTGTTTGCCGATGGTGGTTTTACGGGTCCAGCTGCGTTTACCAAGGAGCCTTATCTGAATCAGGGCGACTACCGTGGTTACCTGAACATGCCTGAGGAAGAATTAGTCGCTCATATTAATGAGATTCACGACGCGGGTTGGCAGATGGGTATCCATGCGATCGGCGATGCGGCAATCGAGCTGGTGGTTGATACACTAGCCGATGCGCTAACGAGAAATCCACGGGAAGACCATCGCACCTATCTCAATCACTTCTCCATGCGCCCATCCGACGCCACTATGGAGAAGATGGAAGAGCACGGAATTCATATCACCCAGCAGCCGAATTTCACCTATACCTTAGAGGGACGTTACGTAGCGAACCTTGACGGCTGGCGTCTAGAGCACAATAACCCTGTGCGCTCGCCGATGGACCACGGCATTCATGTCGCCATCTCCAGCGACATTCTGCCCATAGGTCCGCTGGTAGGAATCTATGCGGCTGTCACTAGGAAGGGCATGAGCGGAAGAGTGTTCGGGGCAGATGAGGCTATTACCATCGAAGAAGCAATTGCGGGCTATACAATCAAAGGAGCTTACCTCGGTTTCGAAGAAGATATAAAGGGTTCGCTTGAGCCTGGCAAGCTTGCAGACATGATCGTACTCTCCGATGATATTCTCACCATTGATTCGGAAGAGATCATGGATATCGAGATCGAACAGACCTATGTGGGTGGAGAGCTGGTCTATCAGAATTAGTAACGGCGCTATAATCCATAACAATAATTGTAAGGAGAATCTCATGAACAGAAGGCTCTTAAGCAGTGTAGTTGCATTCGTCGCGGCAGTTATCGTCGCTCCATCTGTATCGGCGCAGTCTGGAGATATTCCGCGCACCGAACACGGTCTGCCAGATTTTCAAGGCACCTTTACCTTTCGGACACTTACGCCATTGAATAGGCCTCCCGAACTCGCCGACAAGGCCACTCTAACGGCCGAAGAAGCTGCCGAGTGGGCCTCGTTTGAGAATAGACGACAGAATCGAGATCTAATTATCGATTCTGTTGGCGGCGCGGGTTACCCGCCAGGCGTGATCTCCTATAACGAGTTTTGGTATGAGCGCGGAGTCGAAACGGTCGCAGATCGAAGAACGTCTCTAGTCTACGATCCACCTAATGGCCGCGTCCCTGAGCTCAACGCGAAGGGAGTAGTGCGCTCTGCGGAATATCGCGAGAAACTTAGACTCAGTGAAGGGCCCGAGGCGAGAACGCTGAACGATCGCTGCCTGCTGAATGCTCGCACAGGTCCGCCGATGATATCTGGCTCCTACAATAACAATATGCAGCTCGTGCAGACCGAAGATCATGTCATGATCCTAAGTGAGATGATTCATCACGCACGCATCATCCGCTTCGGCGATGAGCACCATACCAAACAATTGAAATGGGAAGGAGACTCGATTGCTCACTGGGACGGCGACACGCTAGTGATTAATACGCAGAACTATTACTACGCAAATGGCTGGCGGAATACATCGAAGGCGATGAAGGTCGAGGAGCGTTTCACCTGGCTTGATGAGAACACTCTGGACTATGACTTCACTGTCGAAGACCCGAATACCTGGGATGTGTCCTGGTCGGCCCGTTTGCCGATGCGCCGTATCGAAGATCCGATCTACGAGTACGCCTGCCATGAGGGTAATCACGGGCTGGCAGGAATCCTAGCCGGCTGGAGGCGCTACGAGTCGATGGGCATGAACGGAGATGGCACGCCGAAGGAAGATTAAAAGAGTGGAGTGCTCGGAACGTTAATTTAAAGGTGCTATTGGATAGTAGGGTTATGGGAAAAAGTATTAATAGTTTTGGCATTATTGGGTTGTTGATTTTTTCGACGGTGAGTGAGGCGCAACTGCCATCTTCCTCCTCCACAGATTTCGACGGACTGAAGATAACTCTGTGTGGTACTTCTTCACCGCTACCGGCTCCCGGTCGCGCGCAGGCCTGTGTAGCAGTTGAAACACCCGAACATCTCTACCTTATAGATGCAGGCTCTGGTTCTGCTGCCACAGCGAATCTCGCAGGTATTCCAACGGCTAAGTTACGCGCTATTTTGCTCACGCATTTCCATTCCGATCATATCTCCGACATTGGCGATTTTAATCTCAATTCCTGAGTCGCGGGCAGGTCCGCTCCGCTGCAGATCATCGGTCCGATAGGAGTCGATCGCATTGTTGAGGGATTGAATATCACGTACGAGCTTGACCGCGGATACCGAGTGGCTCATCACGGCGAGGAGTTGCTGAGCCCTCAACTTGGCGTTCTTCAGTCTCGTACTATCGGGGAAGGAGTGATCGTAGAAGAGGATGGCTTGCGCATCACCGCCTTCGAGGTCTCCCATCCACCCATCGAACCTGCCTTTGGCTACCGGCTGGATTACGCGAATCGCTCAGTGGTTATTAGTGGAGATAGTCTAGTCACCCCAAAAATAATAGAGACGTCTGACGGCGCGGACTTAGTGTTGCACGACGCCATGGCACTACAACTCGTGCAAGCGGCCGAGAATGCGCTACGCAGTGCCGGAATCACAAGGGTTGCAACGGTCTTGCATGATATTCAGGACTACCATGCGACTACATCGGATCTACAACGTCTGGTGGATGAGGCTGATATCGGCCAATTAGTTTTGTATCACTTAGTGCCCGCGCCTAGAAATCCTATGGCTGTTGCTGCGTTTAGTCGTGGTATTCCGGAGTCCGCAATTATTACAGAAGATGGGATGGTGATTTCGCTTCCTGCGAATTCTGAAGCAATAAATATAGATTAACGGCTTTAGCGGAAAATTTCACAGTCCACAGAACCTCAATTTAATAAATCCGTGGAACTTTTTTTCGGAATTGTTCTTTTTTCTAAGCGTCCTGCATCCGACACTATGTCTCAGAACTTCAGTTCTTTACGATTCTGAATGAGATAGATTAGATAGAGTAAAATCGCAATGCTATCAAAGATAATGGGGCCACCGGCAGTTTCCAAGTAGTCACTTCCATAGATCAGGATAAGGCTTATGAAAATGACCTTGGTGACGGCGCTGACAACTAATATTAGCGGCCTAGAATGCGGCTTGAACGTACCAAATATAAGAAGCACGCCAACTATACCTATCAGGGCCCCCCAATTCCTCACTACAACTTCAGCGATTGGCCCATCAATACTTGTGCCGAATACCATGTTCAAACCGTTTTCTGGAAATAGAAATGCTTGAAACATACTGCAAGTGAATAGGCCTGTGATCAGCATGATCCATTTGATATGAGTGGTGACAAAAGTCATCGTAAATCCTTAACTCTGTATGGTTTCTAGTATTGTTGTTATCGATATCCAGCACATTGAGCCCAGCTCAAGCTCGGGCAGTTGGGCGCGTGGTTACTGTAGCCCACCAGTGGCTCAAGTTTTCCAGCTCTTCAGGAATTTTAATGCCAAGGGCGGCTTTGGCCATCACGAAAGCGCACTGTGCCGTTATGTCGGCTACGGTGTAGTCGTCTCCTGCAATAAATTGCTTTGTGTCTAGCTTCTTATCTAGCCATTCCATCCGTGCACTTACCGTTAGTCTCTCCTGTTCAGCTACTTGGGGTATCTGGACGAATCGGACTTTCCACATGTCGGCGGTATGTCGAAAAATACTGATGATAGGCAGAATGAACTCAAATTCCATACGTCGCTGCCACATCTCTATAGTAGCCTTTTCCAGCGGGTCGCTTCCCATTAATGCAGGACTGGGATGCATTTCTTCAATGTATCTGCATATAGCCACAGACTCAGAAATGTAGCTACCATCATCCAGTTCAAGAAGCGGCATTCTGCCCAGGGAATTCTTCTTCAGATAGTCCTCTGTTTGGTTTTCACCTGTCATCATATTCACAGGCACCATGGGAATTACTAACCCTTTTTCAGCCAAAAAAATCCGCACGCGGCGAGCGTTAGGTGAAGCGGGTAGGTCGTAAAGTTTCAATGAAGTCACCTCAAGGCAGGATGATTTTCCTCGGCACTGTCGAGCGAGAAATGGAATAAGAAATAAGTCAAGAGCTAGCGCAAGGATAGCAATCTATTGCTATGAGGGAAACTCGCGCTAGATCATGTTGATCACTCGCCTGCATGAGTCAAGTCATGCGCTGAAGAGCGGCTACAGACAGCTCGGCAACGTTCGCGACTTGATCGCGACTGGCGCCAGCTTTAACTTGGGTTTTTAGCCCACTTACAATAGTCACTAAGTAATCTGCCACTACCTCGGTCCTAGCATTGGAATCGATGTCCCCAGCTGCTTGAGCTGCGGTTATCGCTTCTAGGAAAACATCTCGCGTTGCTTGTATGCCAGCTTCTACGCAGCGCGCAATTCCACGATCTATCTGCGCAAACTCTGCTGCTGTGTTCATCAGCAGGCAGCCGCGTCGGCCTAGCGGGTCATTGGTATCGTTTGCCACATCGACTAATGCAAAGTTTATGAATGCCATCGCGCTTGGCGCATTCGCCAAGCCTTCGCTCATGGTGCCGACGAGTATTTCTCTGTAGCGCTCGAGACAGAGTTCAAATAGCGAGAGTTTGGATTCGAAGGTTTGGTAGAAGCTGCTTTTTGATAGACCCATGGCCGTGAGCAGGTCGCTGAGCGAAGTCGCGTCATAACCCTGTGACCAGAAAAGCTGCATCGCGATATCGCGCGAGCCGTCTGCATCAAATTCTCGTGGTCTACCTGCCATGGTTTATAAAACTCTGAATTCAACAATTGCCAATTATAGCGCACTTCTTCTTAGGGCTCTTGTAATCGGGACTGATTGGTCCTATATTATACGCATTACGAATAAATTGCACTTTAGAGAGTGCCCTGGGGCTAATCTCGCTGGAATAGTCTCTTTAGATCACCAGCATTTAGTTAATAGTTGTCGCAAATACAGCAGGAGTTTCAGATGAATAGATTAAAAAAGTTGCTAACCACACTAGTACTTCCGCTTTCCCTGTTAATCGGAGCTGCCGCACAGGCAGACTCATCGGCTGAACTCGTTCAGGCTTCACTGAACCACAGCGACAGACCAAGTGAAGACGTTGCAGAGGATAGCCGGCGCATGCCGTTGGAAGTGCTAGCGTTTGCCGGCATAGAAGAGGGTATGACTGTTTTAGAAATGGAAGCCGGTAGTGGTTACTACACAGAGATACTCAGTCGGACAGTTGGAAATAGTGGCGGCGTCATCATGCAAAACCCGCCTGCCTTTGATGGCTTCGCTGCTGAGCCGGTACGAGTTCGACTGGAGAATAACCGTCTATCAAATGTCACTTTTACCAGAGTTAATTTTGATCAACTAGAATCTGATAATAACTCTGTTGATATGGTGACTTGGATACTGGGGCCTCACGAGTTGTGGTTTGAGCAGGCGGTCAGAACTTGGGTGACCCAACCGAAACTTTTTCTCAGATAGCTAGAGTTCTAAAACCTGGAGGTGTATTTCTTGCAATCGACCACAATGCTACTGCTGATTCAGGGACTGACGCAGGCAGCAGCTTGCATAGAATCTACCAAGGCATTGTTAATGAACTCGCCGAAGATGCAGGCTTAACCTTGGTGAGAGCCTCGCAGCTTCATAGCAATGAAAACGATCCATTGGATATTGGCGTCCAGGATCCATCTATCCGTGGAAACACTGACAAGTTTGTATTGCTCTATCAAAAGTAGAAGCAATGGTTAGGTATAGCTCTAGAATTTTTGAACTACATGATTAAGGAAAGACAATGCGTACAAGAAAGCTTCACTACCGTGCATTAATAACTACTCTCGCTGCATTGCTATGCGCCTCAAATGTGCTGGTTGCTCAGGAATCAAGGGTTAACACTGATCCTAATTACAATCCTGATGCGACCTTGTTTAAGGGTGCCGCCAATAATATTTGGATCGAAGTTTTGTTTAAGGCAGCTCCTGCGCCAGGCGCAGACAGCGTTCTAACAGAGAATCTTAGAGTAGATCTTAGGCCGGACCGCGACATGACCTTAAACGTTGAGATCTACAACCCAAATGGATCGATTCCATTGATTGTAACTCCAGGAGGGATGGGGGACATCGAAGGTTTTGGAGCGTTCGCTAAAAATCTTGCTGCTGCATCCAGCGATCTAAAGGTCATTATCATGGACCGTCGTAACTTAGGGCGATCGGAAGTTTCTTTTACTAATGCCGAACCAATGTCGGTTGAGGAAGCAGAGGATCTGCATGTGCTGATGCAGCGATTAGATATTGATTCCGCCATATTTTATGGTATGTCTTCTGGCTCCCGTTCAAATATGATTTTAGCAGAACGATACCCAGACCAGGTGGATGCGCTCATCATTGCGCCGCTCACTGGTGGGCCAATAGCAGCACAGCGCCTCGCTGACGAATATTTTCTGAGCTATTTGAGAGATGATAGTTTGACCTCGATGGAAGCAGTTGCTCAAACTCCATTGTGGAAGGGGTACATGGAGCGGAATAGCCCAGAACTGCAAAAGATTTTTATGGAACAAAACATAGATGACTTCTTGGGCACAATGAAAATGACTGGAGAGTACATAGCGTCTTTTCATGCAAAAACAACGCTTGGAATGACAGATGAGCAGCTAATGTCGCTTGAGGTGCCTGCTACGCTTATTCTTCACCATGGGGAAGAGATCGACTTTTTGCATCCTAAGGTAAATGCTAGAAGTGCTACTACTTTGATTCAAAACTCAACGTTTAAGATAGCCCCAAGCCTTCAATCGATCGTGGATGAAATATTACCTTTCATCAGAGAGTACAGTTCTGCAGTAGATGCTGCACAATGAGCTCGGGTAGGATCGCCGGAATCATATTCACTTTGATGATAGTTGTTGGGCTACTAAGTTGGATATTCACCGCCCCTTACATGAGCAGCCAGGGGCGTGCGCTGAGCAATCAGGGATTTGACCGTATACCTGGAGTAATTATCGGCGGAACGACAACTTCCTCTCTGGATGACTTTTCATCGTTTAATTAGGCTGTGCAGGGGCCTATGCTAATGGAACTAAGTAGTTTCCCTCCATTTGTCACCTATCTGTTTTGGGTAGGCACGCCTGAGGGTGTGATTTCAGCCTCACGCCCGGATGGAGGGTATTGGTCAAAGCGCTTGCGAAGGCAGCGGTAATGGGTCGCTGCGCATAGGCGTCTCTACTTACGAGATGAATGCAACCGAAATTCATGGCGATGAGCGTCTCGTCATGATGGAAAAGTGGGCCGCAAAGGCGAAAAGGACTCTCGATCAAGCTCTCTATGAAGGCGGAGTGCCTCTCCGAGAATGGGAGGTTTTCTTTTGGACGCCACGATCCTAGGGTGACGCACCAAGCCTTTCAAAAGCATGCCTTTTAGCGATGATACAGATAGATGCGTAATCGCCTTTGACTTGTATCGCCATTGATAATAGTTATGATCAAGGGAGTAAAACGGCCATAGGCCAAGAATTTCTAATTGACGAGAAAGAGTGAAAACTATGATAACTATAGAACTTACCTACCTGACATGGACAGCTGTGTTTACAGCCCTGATGTGGATGCCCTATATCCTGAATGCGATTATTGTCAGGGGTTTGATAAATGCGGTTGGCTACTCAGAGAATCCGAAGCCTCTGGCATCTTGGGCTGCGCGAATGAAACAGGCCCATTCAAATGCTATAGAAAATTTGGTCGTCTTTGGGTTGCTAGTTTTTGTGGTTCAAGCTGCTGGAGCAAATAACGAAACTACAGCCCTTGCCTGTGCAATTTATTTTTATGCCCGGGTCGTCCATTGTGTGGCTTATACACTTGGCATTCCCTGGGTTCGGACGTTCGCCTTTGCTGTCGGGTTCATGTGTCAAATTTCTCTTGCTGCACAAATTTTGATGTAAGATTGTTTAATCAATATCCATCAAGGCGGGAAAATCATGTTAATTAGGCAGATACCCATTCGCAATTCGTTGAGCAATTATATGTATTTGCTTGCCTGCGAAGAGACCCTCGAGGCAATAGCTATTGACCCCTTGGATCATGCTCTGTGTTTACAAGTTGCCAAAGAGTTGGGCTGGAGCATTAAGGTTGTCGCTAACACGCATCACCACCACGATCATATTGGTGGTAATGAGCCGGTTATCGCGGCAACGGGTGCGCAGTTGGTTTCCCACCTCGATGCTATGCAGTCCATACCGAACGTAGATAGAGGATTGCAAGCCGGTGACACATTACAATGTGGCGAGCTGAGCCTGAAGGTGATGGATACTCCAGGCCATACCATGAGCCATATATGTTTGTTTTACTCTGGCGCTGAGTCGGAGCTACCCGCTCTGTTTTGTGGAGATACATTGTTCAATTCTGGAATAGGGCGCTGCGATTTAGGTGGTGCGCCCGAGATCATGTACCAAACATTCGTCGATCAATTTTATCCGCTGGCGGATGATGTGCGTGTTTTCCCGGGGCATGACTACATCGAAAATAATTTGCAGTTCACACTCGACCGAGAACCTGATAATCAATCAGCTCAATCATTGTGCGCGCAGTTTAAGGCAGGGCTAAGCGCTGAAAGCTATGTCAGCACAATCGGTATGGAGCGAGAAATTAATGTTTTCTTTAGACTGGATCAGGCGCAAGTACGTGCGGGGATTGCGGCGAGTCTGAGTATTGACGTTAGCAAATTAAATGATCGATCAACCTTTGTTGGCCTGCGTGGTTTACGGGATAACTGGTAACTATCGATAGCAGTGACTGCACCTTCAGTCAAAAAATTTTGCCAAATGGCTTGCCCTTCTCTTCGGTACCCGTTGGTTACGATTCCTTTTTCCCTGCGAGACCTAAGTCAATAATCACTTCCTGAATCGATGCTGCTAAGCTAATTTTATTGTTTTAGCAATAGTGCTAGTCTCACTTTGCAGCGGCAGCATTCGTTGTTGTGATCAATCTAACAAATCCTTATGCCATTACCAATGGGCAGGAAGTATTGATACAAGAAGAACTAAAACCGGAATTGATCAATGGAACTAGGCATGCGAAGCAGAATAATCAGGATATGTACTACAGCAAGTTTGCTCTTGGTTGCCCCTGCGTCACTGTTTTCTCAGAATGCACAGAACGAAGCGGAATTAGCGGATGGAGAAGCACAATATCGATTATTTTGTGCTGAATGCCACGAAGGCGCCATGCTAGAAGCCCCGCAACGAGCTGCATTTTCTCTGTATCCACCAAGACGAATAGTAGAGGCGCTTGAATCTGGCTCTATGGCGACTTCAGGGATGGCTCTACCGCGCGAACAAAAAAGAAACGTTGCCTATTTTCTTACCGGTGAGCGATTCGACGAAACACGCACTGAAAATGTAAGTTTCAGCTGTCAATCAAGCCTGTCTTCAACAGCATCCCTAAGCGCGCCGGTAAGCTGGAACGGCTGGGGAGGCGTTAGTGGAAATACTCGCCATCAAGCTGAGGAAAGCATTCTCAATAAGAATAATGTCCGACAGCTAGAACTCAAATGGGCATTCGCGTTTCCGGATGCAACCCGATCGCGGTCACAGCCTGTTGTTACGCCAGAGGTTACTTTCATAGGCAGTCAGGAAGGCACTATTTATGCGCTTGATAATTCAAATGGCTGCCCTTGGTGGACCTATAGCGCCGATGCTGAAGTGCGCGGGGCAATCTATGTAGATACCGATGAGCAGGGTGTGCCTGAAACGCTCTTGTTCGGCGATTTTGCGGGCAGTGCTTACTCGGTCAATGCAGCCACTGGCGAGTTAAATTGGAAGAAAGAAGTACATGACCACCCGCAAGCAACTATAACCGGGTCGGTGATCGCTCATGAGGGCACGCTAATTGTGCCGGTGTCTTCGCTGGAGGTTCTGCTAGCCTCCAGAGTGAATTATTCCTGTTGTACGTTTCGTGGCGCGCTAGTGGCTTTAAGTATTAGTACTGGCGAGGAGTTGTGGCGTACCTATACCACCGACGAGCCGCGGCCAACTATTTTGAGCACTGCTGGCACACAGCAGTACGGCCCATCAGGCGCGCCTATCTGGTCGAGCCCGACAATCGATGCAAAGAGAAACTTGGTCTATGCGGGTACGGGTGAGAACTATTCATCACCTGCAAATGGTTATAGCGATGCCGTGCTGGCTATGGATTTAGCGACCGGTGAGATTGTCTGGGCCGCTCAACTCACTAAGGACGATGCTTGGAATGGTGCCTGCTCAACAGGAACGCCAAACTGTCCCGAAGAGGATGGGCCTGATTATGATATCGGGGCTTCCCCGATATTGGCGCAGGATGAGAACGGCCGTCAATTAATTTGGGTCGGTCAAAAATCAGGCATGGTATACGCTCTCGATCCGGCAAATTTAGGCGCTCTCGTGTGGGAGCAACGCGCTGGAAGTGGCGGCACCATGGGTGGTATCCACTATGGCATGAGCACCAATGGCGAGAAGCTTTTCGTAGGAGTTTCAGATCTGCCAACCAATAATCCCTACAATGTCGGCGCAGCGCATCCGGGCATCCATGCGCTAAAGCCCAGCACCGGTCAAGTTCTGTGGCGCAATGACCTGCCAGACAAATGTGAAGAGGGTCCGTTCCTCTGCTGGCAAGGAATCTCTGCCGCTGTTAGTAGCACCGCCGATCTAGTATTCGCCGGTGGGTTAGATGGCATCTTGCGCGCTTTCGATGTCGACAACGGCAGCATACTTTGGGAAACCAATACTCGGCAAAGCTTCGGTACTCGCAATGGGATTGAAGCGAGAGGCGGCTCCATCGAATCAGATGGCCCGGTAATTATGAATGGCCAGGTTTTTATCACTTCGGGTTATGAAAAGTGGGCCGAGGCTCCAGGTAATGTTCTGTTGGTTTATTCACTTGATGGAAACTAAGTTCAGGGTATACACCTAATTCGCAGTTATTTAGTAATGTGGAATCATTCTTTAAGCCGTAATTTTTGAGAGCCTACTATGTACAAGCTTTTTTCTTACCGACATAAACCGCGCAGCAGGTCGATCTTCTCCGGCTTGTTTCTTTCGGGCGCATTCTTGCTGCTGATTTCAACGCAGGCGATGGCCTACGAGATTGATCCAGATGCGACAATCTCTGACTCTACAGCGACCTTAATGGGCGTCAATCACATCGGATTATCGGTGAGGGATTTGGATGCGTCTCTAGATTTTTATCAGCGAGCTTCGGGTTTTAAAGTAATTCGCAGAGAAGTGGTTCGTAACAACAGTGCAGCTGACAAACTATTTGGCCGTGAAGGAATTGAGTATGAGGTAGCCGTGCTCGAAGCACCGAATATGCTTTTAGAACTCACGGAATTTAGTCATAACCGTGATATACCGATCAGCAAGATGCCTGTAGAAGGCCCGGGCATGACTCACACCTGTTTTCAGTCACCGTCACACTTGTCGGGATACGACAAATTCAAGCGCGCAGGAGCTGAAATGCTCAGTCGTGGCGATGGTCCTGTAGATTTATTGGGTCAGGGTGTTACTTATGCCTATGCCTACGATCCGGAAGGGAACATGATTGAGCTGGAGCAGCTTGATTTCAGTCGTTTAGGGGGTGACCCACGGAATCCTGAATGGATAGAACAAGGTCTGGACCTATGGATGACACAAGTTGCCTTGGTAACGCATGACATCGAGCGATTAACCGACTACTACTCAAAAATAATGGGCTTCAATCCTTATCGAACGGCTGATATCGCGGACCGAGTGACTTTCGATGACGCTACTGACGTTGACGATGTGGAGCTTAAAGTCATGTTCTTCAGAATGGCTCAGCGATCGAAAAGCATGGAGTTCTGGCAATACGATAACCCGGAAACGACTCAGTTTTTAGGCAACAGAGACAGCACAGCGCTCGGCTACACTTATTCAATTGAAGTAGGAGACATTCAGGCGGAGTATGCGCGCATGTCCGATCTGGGTGTAGAATTTGTCAGCGACCCAGTTCTGTTAGGAATTTTTTGGCAGGTGCATGCGAACGATATAGATGGCAATGTTTTCTCTCTACGCCAGGCCGTAGATTCAGGTTCTCCCTATTCTGTGCCTCAGTTGGAACGGTAGTCAAAATAGGTAAACTGGATCCGCATAGAGAGCCATTATTCTCAAAACACAGACCTATTTGGTTTTATTCTTTCGCTGTGCCGTCACCGTTTATGCCCATGGACTCGTAGCGGCGCCAGCCAGCAAGAATACCAAGCAATCCCTGGGCTAATGGGGGACAATTTTTGATCTCTATAATTTATGCGGCGAGGCGGGATGATAAATTTTATGGATATAGACCTCCTACTACCCCATCGTATGTCATACCCGGATCATAATTAGGCGCAAATATTTGAACCTCATAACCGCCCGGATTATTGTTGTCGTACAACATCGAAGCATCAACCTTTAGCGTATGATCGCCAGCTTCCAAATTGGTGTACATTATATTGGCCATTCTTGATGTCCGCGCTGTATCAGTTCTTGAGTTATCTGTAAGAAAGACCGTGCCAGCAAACATAGAGACTATGTTCGGGTCTTCGGTGGATAGAGGTACTTGGGTAGCGCTGTCTTTTGCATAAATCGCAACTACCAAATCCAGATCTTCAATGGTAGTAAAACTAAAACTATCTATATCTGATAGGCTCGAGATCTCGCCAATTATTAAAGCAGGTAAAGATATTTCCTCTGCAAGAAAATCACCCGCAATTTCGGAATACACATTCTCGTCAATCAGCCCGTCCTGATTATTATCTTTGCCATCGATTAATTCAGCAGCATAAGGATAGACAGTTTGGTCAGTGTCATCTCTGTCACCATGCAGAAGAGAAATTCCATCTCCATCTGCATCGATGCTTTTAGTACTTTTTGGATATTTAGACATGTAGTCAGACACGTTCTCTACGGGATATTTCCAATAAGAAAAATACTCGGATACGTCTAGTTTAAGTGCATCTGCAGTGACTTTCATGAAATTTATGGCCCTAGCAGATTGAGGCTGGTCTACCGTCCACCCGTTCAGAAAGGCCGCATATTTATTAGGATGATTCCAGCCAGGGTTTTTTAACAACAGCTTTTCCATTTCTAGAAAGATATTTTTTAGCCCTTCTTTACCGTGCATGTTAAACAAAGACATCAAAATCGTCCCAGACACCCGCATAGTCTCGTCACGTTCAGGAATTGACCAGTCATCGTACTCGGTGCTTATTGCCTGTTCACCATAATAAGTATTCCAAGACAGATCTCCCCGATCTAAGTATCTTTTTAAGCCATTCCTGAAATAGTAATTAAAAATAAATTCTGGTGGTAAATGTATTTTTGGGTCTCTATCGAAGTAAGTACTAATTGTAGTCATATTTTGGCCAATACCTGTCAAGTAAGAAACCAAAGGCTCCATTCCGTTGGTCATGGCATGGGCAGAATCTTTCGCGTTAATCCACAGGCCTCCTCTGAAATCCCAAAGATGGATCATCTC